>Ga0233377_1000078_pt1 | contig 63086 bp, 62 predicted proteins | sample ElkDunMinimDraft_6_FD_191540 | JGI IMG/M metagenome (GOLD analysis project Ga0233377, IMG submission 191540) | Fecal eukaryotic communites from dung pellets of Tule Elk in California, USA - Elk Dung E36 | ecosystem: Host-associated > Mammals > Digestive system > Large intestine > Fecal | place...
CCTCGCGCGCCGGTCGGCCGGGCAGCAAGGCCGAAGGCGCAGGCGATCCGCAGGAAGGCGCGCCCTATGCGATCAACGTCAACGCCGGCTGGCGGATGCCCTTCACCGGCCTGCTGTGCAAGGAGCCTCCTTACGGCGGCATCCGCGCCATTGACCTGAGGACGGGCCGCACCATCTGGGATCGTCCTCTGGGGTCGGCGCGAAAGAATGGCCCGTTCGGCATCCCCTCGATGCTGCCGGTCGAGATCGGCACGCCGAACAACGGCGGGGCGGTGGTGACGGCGTCTGGCCTTATCTTCATCGCCGCGACGACCGACGATCTGATCCGGGCCATCGACCTGAACACCGGCAAGACCGTATGGACCGCGCCCCTGCCGGCGGGCGGCCAGACCACGCCTATGACCTATGAGGTCAACGGCCGCCAGTATCTGGTCATCGCACCGGGCGGGCACCACTTCATGGAGACCCCGGTCGGGGACGAGGTGATCGCCTACGCCCTGCCGGAGAGACGCGGATAAGGGTTCAAACCCGAGGCGCGAAAGCGTAGGAACGGGGGCATGAACGCTCATGTCCCCGTTTCCGCATCCGCCGTCTCCACAGACACCTGGACCGTCGCCGGCCGCACCTTCTCATCGCGCCTGATCGTCGGCACCGGCAAATACGCCGACTACGCCCAGAACGCCGCCGCCGCCGAGGCTGCGGGGGCCGAGATCGTCACCGTGGCCGTGCGCCGGGTGAACCTGTCGGACACCAGCCAGCCGCTGCTGGTCGATCATGTCAGCCCCGAGAAATTCACCTTCCTGCCCAACACCGCCGGCTGTTTCACCGGCGAGGATGCGGTGCGGACCCTGCGTCTGGCGCGCGAGGCCGGGGGCTGGAACCTGGTCAAGCTGGAGGTGCTGTCGGACAGCTCGCACCTGTATCCGGACATGATCGAGACGCTGCGGTCGCTGGACATACTGGTCAAGGACGGCTTCGACGTCATGGTCTATTGCACCGACGACGTGGTCATGGCCAAGCGGCTGGAGGAGGCGGGCGCCGCCGCCATCATGCCCGCAGCCTCGCCGATCGGCTCGGGCCTGGGCATCCAGAACCGCGTCAACATCCGCCTGATCGTCGAGGGGGCCAAGGTGCCGGTTCTGGTCGATGCGGGCGTCGGCACGGCGTCAGACGCGACCATCGCCATGGAACTGGGCTGCGACGCCCTGATCGCCAACACGGCCATCGCGGCGGCGAAAGACCCGATCCTGATGGCCAGCGCCATGAAGCACGCGGTCATCGCCGGACGGCAAGCCTATCTGGCCGGACGCATGCCCAAGCGCATGTACGCCAGCGCCAGCTCGCCGCTGAGCGGGCTGATCTGAGACCTGACGCAGGCCCATTCCTCCCCCATCGGGGGAGGGGGACCGCGCGTAGCGTGGTGGAGGGGGCCAGCGACGCGCGAGCCTTCACCCGATCGACCCCACATGAGGCCAGCCCCCTCCACCGCCTTGCAGGCGGTCCCCCTCCCCCGATGGGGGAGGAATGGCCGTAGTGTGCGTTGCCCGACTCCGCTGCGGGCGCTAGAGCATCGGGACTTTCCAAAGAGACCGACCATGCACGACATCAAAGCCATCCGAGAGAATCCCGAAGCCTGGGTGGCCGGCTGGTCGTCGCGCGGGGTTGAGGGCGCTCAGGCGCTGGTCGATGACCTGCTGCGTCTGGACCGAGAACTGCGCACCGCCCAGACGACGGGGCAGGAGGCGCTGGCCAAGCGCAATGCGGCGTCCAAGCTGATCGGCGCCGCCATGGCGAAGAAGGACATGGCCGAGGCTGACCGGGTCAAGGCCGAGGTCGAGGCGCTGAAAGGCGACATCGCGGCGGCGGAAGCGGTTGAGGCCGGGGTCGGCAAACAGTTGCGTGACCTGCTGGCGGCGCAGCAGAATCTGGCCGACGCCAACGTGCCGGACGGCGACGATGAAGACGGCAATGTCGAGATTTCGCGCTGGGGAACGCCGCGTGAAGGCGCTCCGGCCAAGGATCACGCCGATCTGGGCGAGGCCCTGGGCCTGCTGGACTTCGAAGCGGCGGCGAAGATGTCGGGCGCGCGGTTCGCGGTGCTGAAGGGCGGGCTGGCGCGTCTGGAACGCGCCATCGGTCAGTTCATGCTGGACGTGCAGACGGTCGAGCACGGCTATTTGGAGGTCAATCCGCCGTATCTGGTTAAGGATGAGGCGTTGTTCGGTACGGGGCAGTTGCCGAAATTTGAGGACGACCTCTTCTTTACTGATCCTCGACCAGCGGATTGGGCCGACCAAGTGAGCCGTTGGATTGTGTCCAGTGGCTGGACAACGCTTGGTCCGGGCGATGGGCCATTTGATAGAGCGCAGGTGGATCGCTTTGTGAACGCTGTGGCCAAGAGCGCCAATTCTGTCTTTGGCCTAGTGAATGCGGACGCCACTATTGATTTCAAGCACCCGTCGTTTGGATTGAACCGCCATTTCCTCATCCCCACCGCCGAAGTCTCCCTGACCAACCTCGTGCGCGAGACCATTTTGCCCGAGAGCGAGCTGGCCGAACCGATGCGTCTCACCGCCCTGACGCCGTGTTTCCGGGCCGAGGCGGGGTCCGCCGGGCGGGACACGCGCGGGCTGATCCGTCAGCACCAGTTCCACAAGGTCGAGATGGTCTCCATCGCGCGGCCTGAAGACTCCGACGCCGAGCATGAGCGGATGGTGCGTTGCGCCGAGACGGTGCTGGAGACGCTGGAGCTGCCGTATCGCCGCATGCTGCTGTGCAAGGGCGACATGGGCTTTTCGGCCAGAAAGACCTTCGACCTTGAGGTCTGGCTGCCCAGCCAGAAGACCTATCGCGAGATCAGCTCCTGCTCCAACTGCGGGGACTTCCAGGCGCGGCGCATGGACGCGCGCTTCAAGCGGGACGGCGAGAAGAAGACGGAGTTCGTCCACACTCTGAACGGCTCCGGCCTGGCGGTCGGTCGCACTCTTGTCGCCATCATGGAGAACTATCAGCAGGACGACGGGCGCATCGTCGTGCCGTCGGCCCTGCTGCCCTATATGGGCGGCGCCACCCATGTCGGTTGAGTAGAAGGATTGAGTGAAATGAAGACGATCGCTGTCATGGGCTGCGGCCTGTCGCTGGCTTTGGCCTTGGGCGCCTGCGCCTCGACCCCCGGCAATGTGGCGCCGCCGCCCGCCGGTTTCGACGTCGCCGCGACCGAGTTCACCGGCTGGGTCAAGATTCGCGGCGAGGAGTTCCAGCTCTACGCCGACGAGATGACGATGCGCGCCGGCGGGGCCTCGCCCTGCGTCAGCGGCGCCTTGCCGCGCAATCTGCAGCGCGCCTCGGGCGACATCGACGGCATGAAGGTGCGCTTCACCGGCCGGACCCGCCCCTGGGCCGAGCGCGGCGACAGCGCCCTGTTCGACCTGCAGGGCTCGGACGTCACCAATCTGTGCCGCCGCGATGTGGTGATTCAGGCCGACCGGGTCGAGGTTCTGCGCGGTTCATGAGAATTCTGCTGACCAACGACGACGGGATCGAGGCTGAAGGCCTCGCCTGTCTGGAACGGATCGCCCTGACCTTGTCGGACGATGTCTGGGTGTGCGCGCCCGCGACGGAGCAGTCCGGCAAGGGCAGGGGGATCACCCTGACCGAGCCGCTGCGGGTCCACAAGCTGGGCGACAAGCGGTTTGCGGTGACGGGAACGCCGACCGACTGCGTCGTTCTGGCGGTCAACGACCTGATGCCGGAGAAGCCGGATCTGGTGCTGTCAGGCGTCAACCGTGGGCATAATGTCGGGGAGGACTGCTCCTATTCCGGCACGGTCGCCGGCGCGCTTCAGGGCATGGCCTTCGGCATCCGCTCCATCGCACTGAGCCAGTCTCTGGAACGGTTCCATGACGAGGTCCGGGCCCATTGGGAGACAGCGGAGGCCTTTGCGCCGGGCATCATCCAGAAGCTGCTGGCCCAGACCTGGCAGGACGGAGTGGTGATGAACCTCAACTTCCCCAAACTGCCGCCCGAACTGGTGCGCGAGGTCGAGGTGACGCGCCAAGGCTTCCGCGACATCGGCGAGATGCACGCGGTCAAACGCACCGACTTGCGCGGCCGAGACTACTACTGGATGAGCTTCCGGGGCGAGCGTCAGGAGCACGCGCCGGGCACAGACCTGAGAGCGATGGACGAGGGCAAGATCTCGGTCACGCCGCTGCATATCGACCTGACGCATATGAACAGCATCCATGATTTGAAGGGTGTTCTGGGCGGCGCGCCTCCAAAGGCGGTCGTGGCCGGATGAAGCTGGACGACGACAGGGCGGGTCGGCTGATCCTGGGTTTGCGCCAGCAGGGGGTCACAGACCCGCGCGTGCTGGCGGCGATGGAATCCATTGACCGGGCTGTTTTCGTCAATGAGCGTTTCCTGGATCAGGCGTGGGAGGATCAGGCCCTGCCGATCGACTGCGCCCAGACGATCAGCCAGCCCTATATCGTCGGCCTGATGACCCAGGCGCTGGACGTGCAGCCGCGTCACCGGGTGCTGGAGATCGGCACCGGCAGCGGATACCAGGCGGCAGTGCTGAGCCGGCTGGCGCGCTATGTCTATTCGGTCGAACGCTACCGCAGCCTGCTGACGGAGGCGGAGGCGCGGCTGAAGGCGCTGCTGATCGACAATGTCATCACCCTGCACGGCGACGGCGGCCTGGGTTGGCCGCAGCAGGCGCCGTTCGACCGGATCATGGTCACGGCGGCCTCGCCGGGCGAACCAACCGAACTGTTGAAGCAACTCAAGCCTAATGGCGTGCTGGTCTGCCCCGTGGGCCGCAGCTCGGTGCAGATGCTGCACCGCTATGTCGGCCAGCCGGACGGCTCCTTTCACCGTGAGACGCTGAGCGAGGTGCGGTTCGTGCCCCTGGTCGAAGGTCTGGTGAAGGAGTGAGCGGAAACACCTTCCGTTAACCTTCCCGCCCAACTTTGGCGAATATTACGGCTATGGTGCGCGACACGATGCGCGTCACGGGCGGCGTGCAGACGAGCTTCAGGAGCGGGCGAATGGGTGGAATCAAGACGGGGCTTCGCGTCCTGGCCGTGGCGGGAGGCATGCTGGCTCTCGCGGCGTGCTCCAGCGCTGGACCGCGCTACTCCATCTACGCTGACGGCGCGCCGCCTCCGTCGCGGACACCCGCGGCGCCCGCCTATCCGAACACCGCCTATCCGAACAGCCCGGCCCCCAGCGGGGACGGCGTGCGTGGTCCGACCAATCCCGCCTATGAGGCGCCGCCTCCCAGCCGTGCGCCGATCGAAATCATCGAGGGCGGATCGCTGGACATGCCCCCCGCGCGTCAACCTGCTGCGGGTCCGGCCTCTGACGGCTTCACCGCGCCGCCTCCGCCCCGGGGTGGAACGAATGTGGCGGGCGCCACCTATGTGATCCAGGCGGGGGACACCATTTCCGGCATCGGTCGTCGTTTCCAGACGCCCGTGCAGAGCCTGATCGACCTGAACGCCCTGGGTCCGCGAGCCGCGATCACACCCGGGCAGAGACTGATTCTGCCGGCATCCGCCGTGGATGTCGGCGGCGATCCCTACGCCACAGGCCCGTCGCCGCGTGGGGTCGAGGTCGCCAGCGGCGGCACGCCTCCGCCGCCTCCGCCTCCGCCGCGCTCGGGCAACGCCGCCTTGCCGTCGAACGATGCGGCCAGCGTCAACCTGGACTGGCCGGTGCGCGGCGACATCCTGCGTCGTTTCGGCCCGGTCGGCATGGGTGAGCGCAACAACGGCATCAACATCGGCGCTTCGGCGGGCCGTGAAGTGGTCTCGTCCGCCGCTGGTCAGGTGGCCTATGTCGGCGACGATCTGGCGGGGCAGGGGCTGACCATACTGGTGGCCCACCCCGGCGGCTGGCGTACGGCCTATGGTCATCTGGGCTCGGCCGTGGTGCGTCAGGGCGATCAGGTCCGCGCCGGCCAGCAACTGGGCACGGTCGGGACGACCGCCGGCGACGGCCGCCCCTCGATCCATTTCGAGACCTGGCGGATGCGTGGAGACGAGCCTGTGGCCATCGACCCGCTGACGGTGTTGCCTCGATAGCGCAGGCGCTAGCGTCACCGGTGTGAGGCGCGTTGCAAATCGTGACGGCGCACCCTAGGTTCCGCGCCTCATTTTCAGGCGCCTGACTAGGCGCTGTTCGTTCAGGATTTCGCCATGCCCGCTGACGGTCTTCCCGCAATGCTTCTGCAGATCGCGCCCTTCGCCGGGATCTTCGTTCTCTTCTACTTCCTGATGATCCGTCCGCAGCAGAAGCAGATGAAGGCGCACCGCGAACTGATCGCCAGCGTCAAACGCGGCGACAGCGTCGTCCTGTCCAGCGGCATGATCGGCAAGGTCACGCGGGTCGAAAACGATGAAGCGATGGTCGAGGTCGCCCAGGGCGTCAACGTCCGCGTGGTCAAGAGCATGATCGCCCAGATCCAGAACCGCACCGCGGTTGCGGCCAACGACACCAAGAAAATCAGCAAGTCCTGACTCTGTCCTGAAAGGTCGGGGAACGCCCGCATGATCCATCTGTCACGCTGGAAGGTCATCCTTCTCGTTTTGTCGCTGCTGTTCGGTCTGGCGTTCGCCTATCCCAACGCGCTGACGCCGGCCCAGCGTGACGCGCTGCCCGGATGGGTGCCCAGCAGCGGGCTGAACCTGGGTCTCGACCTGCAGGGCGGATCGTATCTGCTGCTGGAAGTCGATGTTCCGGCCATGCGCGAAAAACGCCTGAGCAACATGCGCGAGGATGTGCGCATGGTTCTGGGCGACGCCAATGTGGCGATCTCCAACATCGCGCGTGAAGACGCCGGTGTCGTGGTCACCCTGTCCAATCCGACGCAGCAGCAGGCCGCCCAGCGCGCCATGCAGACCTTGGTCAGCGCCGGTTCGACCGGCGTAGCAGACCGCACCATCAGCCGTGTGGGCTCCGACCGCATTCGTTACGCCTACACCGACGCCGCCATGGCCTCGATGGCGTCCGACGCGGTGTCCCAGTCGATCGAAGTGGTCCGTCGCCGTCTGGACAGCAGCGGCACCAAGGAAATCGCCATCACCCGTCAGGGCGCCGACCGCATTGTCGTTCAGGCGCCGGGCGAGAGTGACCCGGGCGAGCTGGAACGGCTGGTCGGGCAGACGGCCCAGCTGACGTTCCAGATGGTCGATGTCGAAAACTCGTTGACCGAAGCCATGGCCGGGGCGATCCCGCCGGATTCCGAACTGCTGCCGTCGGACGGCACCACGCCGGGGTCTCCCGCCTTCTATCTGGTCAAACGCCGCGTCATCGTTTCGGGTGAGAATCTGACCAAGGCCGCAGTCGGGCAGGACCAGAACCGTCAGACCGCAATTGATTTCCGTTTTGACGGCGCTGGCGCCCGTCGTTTCGGCGAGGCTACATCGGCCAACGTCGGCAAGCCCTTCGCCATCATTCTGGACGGCAAGGTGATCTCCGCCCCGAACATCCAGGTGCCGATCACGACCGGAAGCGGCGTCATCACCGGCAACTACACCATCGCCACGGCGTCGGAGTTTGTGAACCTGCTGAACGGCGGCGCCCTGCCGGCCCCGCTGAAGGTCGAGGAACGCCGCGTCGTCACCGCCGAACTGGGCGCCGACGCCGTCGCCAAGGGCGCCCTGTCGACCGCCATCGGTTTCGCCCTGATCGTCGTCTTCATGATCGGCGCCTACGGCTTCCTGTTCGGCGGCGTGTCGGTCATCGGTCTGTTGCTGAACGGCCTTCTTATCATCGCCTCCATGTCATTGGTGGGGGCGACGCTGACCTTGCCCGGCATCGCCGGTCTGGTGCTGACCTTCGCCGTGGCCGTTGACGCCAATGTTCTGATCTATGAGCGGATGAGAGATGAGGCGCGGGCCGGGCGATCGGTCATCGCCTCCATGGACGCCGGCTTCGGCAAGGCCATGGGCACCATCATCGACGCCAACCTGACCACTCTGGTGGCGGCCTTGATCATGTTCGTCTTCGGCGCAGGCCCGGTGCGAGGCTTCGCCTGGACCCTGACGATCGGCGTCTTCACCTCGATGTTGTCGGCGGTGCTGGTGGCCCAGGTCTTCCTGGCCGCCTGGCTGAAATACGCCAAACCCAAAAAACTGCCGATCGCGGAGTGATGGCGATGCGTGGATGGCCTTTCATCAAACTGTTGCCGCACAAGACGAATTTCCATTTCGTCAAATATTCGCGGGCGGCGGGCATTCTGTCCGTGATCCTGTGTGCGGCGGCAATCTTCTCCTGCTTCGTTCCTGGCCTGAGCATGGGCATCGACTTCCGGGGCGGCGCCTCGATGGAGTTGACCAAGCCTGCGGGTCAGGTGCTTGAACTCGACAAGGTTCGGGCCGCTGTGTCGGATCTGGGACTGGGCGATGTCCAGGTCCAGGGCATCGACAGCGACTCCAGCGCCATCCTGCGCTTCCAGGTGCCGGACGATGAACCTCAGAATGCTGTAGTTCAGCGGGTCGAGACGGCGATCAATGCGGCCGTCGGCGAAGTCACCTATTCCGGCGTCAGCGTCGTCGGCTCCAAGGTGTCTGGCGAATTGTTCATCAACGGCCTGCTGGCTCTGGGCGCGGCCATCGTGCTGATGTTCGTCTACATCTGGTTCCGCTTCGAACCCCAATTCGGCTTCGGCGCCGTCGCAGGGCTGGTTCACGACGTGATCCTGACCTTCGGCCTGATCGTGCTGTTCCGGTTCGAGTTCAGCCTGAACATGGTTGCGGCCATCCTGACCGTCATCGGCTATTCGATGAACGACACCGTCGTGGTGTTCGACCGTCTTCGTGAGAACCTGCGCAAATACAAGACCATGCCGCTGCGTGAGGTCATCGACCTGTCGCTGAACGAGACCTTGTCCCGGACCATCATCACCGGCGTGACGGCGGTGGGCGTTCTGGCGGTTCTGGCGTTGTTCGGCGGCGAGGCCCTGTTCGGCTTCTCGATCGCCCTGATGTGCGGCATCGTCATCGGCACCTATTCGTCGATCTATGTCGGCGCGCCGATCATCCTGCTGTGGGGCGTCAAGCGCAGCTCGCTGGACGAAGCCAAGCCGGTCAAGCTGGGCATGTCCAGCCGTCCCTAAGTGACGGGTTCGATGCAGACGTCGGCAGTGGATCTGGACGCCCAGGTCCGCGCCGGCGATATCGACCGCTGGCTGTCCAGCCGGTTCGTGTCGGACGTGCAGGCGCGGGCAGACCTGATTGTCCTCTACGCCTTCGAGGCCGAGCTTCTGGCCATTCCCTCACGTGTGACCCAACCCTTGCTGGCCGAAATGCGTTACCGTTGGTGGGCCGACCAGATGGAGGGCGTCTTCGCTGGGGAACCGCGCAAGGGCCATCCGCTGCTGGAAGCTCTGACGGACATGGCTGGGCGCCGTCGCCTGGATCGTGCGCCCTTCGACGCCCTGATCGAAGCTCATGTCGGTCGTGTACACGGCGAGCCGCACGACCTGGACGCCTTCTACGTCGGGCCGATGCAGGAGGCGGTGAGGATACTGGCAGGGGCAGGGCATGAGGGGGCTGTAGTCGAGACGGCGCGCGTACGTGGGCTGGTGCAGACCGGCCGCCTGGAAGAGGCGAGAAGCCTGAGACGCGCCGCCAATGTTGGCTTGAAAGGCCTGCCGGTTTCGGCCTTCCCGGCGGCAGCCCCGGCTGCCTTGATTCAGCCCGATGCGCCCGAGGCCTTCAAGCGCCTGCGCTTGACCTGGGCCGTACTGCAGGGCCGAATCTAGCGCGGAAAATCCAGCACCGACGCGGGCCAGACCCTGCGGTTCGGCGACCCATCAAAGGCCCAGCGGATGAAGCGGGCGGTGCGTTTCACTGCGGCGTGCATGAGCGGACGCGGCAGGCCTGATGGCTGATCGTGCATGGCTCGGGCCCAGTCAGGCAGCAAATGCAGGCCGGCCTGCATGATCATGCCGGCGGCGGCGTCAACTGCAGGCATGCCGACCGTCTGGCGCATCACCATGGCGGCGACCTCATGGGTGCGAGCGTCGGCGCGCAGTTCCGGGCGGAAGTTCTGGATCAGGGCGTCCGCCTCGGCGCGGCTGCGTGGAACAGGATGAGCGCCCAAAGCCTCGGCGATCTGGGCCATCTCGGCGAAATAGGCGTCCTGACGGCTTTGCGGCATGGAGGGTTCGGCGTAGCGGATCCAGGCGTCGAGGAAGCTGGTGACCTCGGTGACATGCACCCAGGCCAGCAGGTGCGGGTCGGACACCCGATATGATGTCCCGTCCGGCAAGGTTCCGCCCAGTTTCGCATGGATGCGGTTGACCTTGTCGATGGCCGCCCGACCAGTGTCAGCGTGATCATAGGTGGTCACGGCGATGAATTTGGCTGTGCGTCGCAGACGACCGTGCATGTCGGCGCGGAAGTCCGAATGGTCCCAGACGCCAGCCAGAACGGCGGGATGCAGCATCTGCAACAGCAGGCCCGCGACGCCGCCGATCATCATGGTCACGACATCGCCATTGACGGCCCAGGCGACCGAGTCCGGCGCGAACAGGGCGTCGTCGCGCCGCAACACCGGACGCTCGCCCTTGTCGGGGTCGTTGAAGACCTCGGTGATCCGTCCCCTCACGGCGCGGCGGACAGATTCAACAGGCGAGGCGATGGTCATGTGCGGCGCGTCTGTCAGGCCCGAGCATCCCGCCAGGCCTTTAGTGCATCCATGGCCCGGAGGCTCTGCAAGCGTTTCTTGGCGCGGCCGCGTTCCTTGAGCGGGATCTTGACCCCGGCCTCGTCGATCTTGGGCGTCTCCAGCGGCGGCAGCAGGCCGTAGTTGATGTTCATCGGCTGGAATTTGGAGCCAGCCATATGGCCGCCGGTGATGTGCTCGACCAGGGCGCCCATGGCGGTTTCCGGCGGCGGGGCCGACAGGTCGCGGCCCAGGGCTTGCGCCGCAGCCATGCGGCCGGTCAGCAGACCCATGGCGGCGCTTTCGACATAGCCTTCGACGCCCGTGACCTGACCGGCGAAGCGCAGACGGGGCATGGACTTCATGCGCAGTTGCTTGTCCAGCAGGTGCGGGCTGTTCAGGTAGGTGTTGCGGTGCAGGCCGCCCAGACGCGCGAACTGGGCGTTTTGCAGGCCCGGGATCATACGGAAGGTCTCGGCCTGCGATCCGTGCTTCAGCTTGGTCTGGAAACCGACCATATTGTAGAGCGTGCCCAGCGCATTGTCCTGACGCAGCTGGACGATGGCGTAGGACTTGACCTTGGGGTCACGCGGATTGGTCAGGCCGACCGGCTTCATCGGGCCATGGCGCAGGGTCTCGCGACCGCGTTCGGCCATGACCTCGATCGGCAGGCAGCCGTCGAAATAAGGGACGTTCTCCCACTCCTTGAACTCGGCCTTGGGCCCGTCGATCAGGGCGTCGATGAAGGCTTCATACTGGGCCTTGTCCATCGGGCAGTTGACGTAGGCGGCGGCGTCGCCGCCCGGGCCTTCCTTGTCATAGCGAGACTGACGCCAGGCGATGTCGAAGTCGATCGAGTCGGCGTGGATGATCGGGGCGATGGCGTCGAAGAAGCTGAGGCTTTCTTCGCCGGTCAGCGTCAGGATGGCCTCGGCCAAGGCGGGCGAGGTGAGGGGGCCGGTGGCGACGATGACGTTGTCCCAGTCCTCCGGCGGCAGGCCGTCGATTTCCTCGCGGACGATGGTGACCAGGGGGTGGGCGTGCAGCTTGGCCGTCACGGCCTGCGAGAAGCCGTCGCGGTCGACCGCCAGGGCGCCGCCCGCCGGGACCTGATGAGCGTCTCCGCATTCCATGATGATCGAGTCCAGCGCCCGCATCTCGGCATGCAGCAGGCCGACGGCGTTATGTTCCCAGTCATCCGAGCGGAAGGAGTTGGAGCAGACCAGCTCAGCCAGCCCATCCGTGTGGTGGGCGTCGGTTTTGACGCCCGGCACGCCGCGCATCTCGTGCAGGATGACAGGCACGCCGGCGTTGGCGATCTGCCAGGCGGCTTCGGAGCCGGCGAGACCGCCGCCGACGACATGAACAGGTTTGGGAGAATTCGTCATGCCGGGCTTCTAGCCCTGACAGCCGACGCGGGCTAGCGTGGTCGATGGAGGGGGAGGGGTCATGACGCGTTTTTCAATCGGCGAGGCTATCGGCGCGGCGTTCAGCCTGATACGGCGACGGCCTGCGGCTGTGTTTGTCTGGGGCGCTCTGGTCATCGGGCCGATCCTGCTGTTCATCCCCATGATGCTGGGCTTTCTGTTCCGGTTCGCGACGACGATCGAGGCCGAGAGCGCCGCGGGTGTCGATCCGGCCACGGCCCCGTTCCCGGCCGAAGCCTTCGCCGGAATGGTGGGGATGCAGGCGGCGGGCGGGCTGCTGAACCTGTTGCAGCTGTTGGCGATGGTCGTGGTCTATCCGGCCATCATGCGGGCGGTTATCCGACCGGATGAACGGTCCTGGTTCTCCCTACGCGTCGGCATGGACGAGGTGCGCGTGGCGGTCGTCTCTCTCGTCCTGTTCGGCGGCCTCTATATTGTGATGATGGTCGTCATGATGCTGGCCATGGTGGTCGGCGCAGTGGCCGTCGGCATCGGCGGACAGAACGGCGGCGGACTGTTTGTCGTGGTGATGATGGGGCTGATGGGGGCCTTCATGATCGTGGCCCTGTGCGTCCTTGCGCGGTTCAGCCTGATGGCGCCGGCCAGCCTGCAATACCGAACCTTCGCCTTCAGCGAAGGCTGGCGGTTGGGCAAGGGTCAGTGGGGACGGCTGATCGGCCTGCATCTGGTCAGCATGGTGGTCATCCTCCTGATCGAGCTGTTGCTGGCGATGGTGGTTCTGATCGGGGCGCTGGCTGTCGTGAACATGGGAATCGACTGGAACCTGCCGCCAGCGGGAACGAACGAGAACCCCTTCCCGGCGTTGGAGGCCCTGCTGGCGGCCTGGTGGCCAATGTTGGTTCTTGGCGGCGTGCTGCTCTGCGCCGTCTACGGCGTGTTGATGACGATCAGCGTGGCTCCCGTGGCGTCGGCTTGCGCCCAGTTGGCGCGGCGGGATGAGATTAACTCTGTGACAGGTTGAGGCGCGGCGCTTCGCATCGGGCATTGCGGTCGCTACTCTGGCGGACAGGCATAAGGAAAAGACATCATGGCGTTTTCAGCGACGGAGGCGGCGCTCGAAGGGTTCCGGTTGACCCGCAGGCATCCAGCGGCCGTAGCCGTGTGGGCGGCGTTGATGATCGTGTTCAACGTCGGCGTTGCGACGCTGATGGTGGTGATGGCTGGGCCGCAACTGATGGCCATGAGCCAGATGGATCAGACCAATCCCGAAACCATGGCGCCGCAGGACGCTCTGGCCATGATGGGGCCTGTGATGGGGGTCTATGCGATCCTGATCGTGGCGAGCCTGATCGTCATGTCGGTGTTCACCGTGGCGGTTTATCGCGCGGCGGGGTCGCAGGGCGGTGATCGCATCGGCTTCCTGCGTTTCGGCGCCGACGAATTCCGCCAGATGGCGGTCGGTCTGGTCATCGGACTTCTGGGCTTCGTCGGCCTGATCGTCCTGACCCTGTTGGTCAGCATCCCTGTCGGCTTTGCCGCAGCATCGGGCAACATGGGCACCGTGTTCGGCGCGATGCTTCTGCTCTACGCCGTCATGATCGTATGCGGACTGGTCTTTTACACGAAATTCTCTTTCGCGGGACCGATGACCTTTGCGTCCAGACGCATGCGCATCTTTGAGTCATGGAAGGCGACGTCGGGCCGGTTCTGGCCTTTGGCGGGCTGCTATCTGATGGCCACGCTACTGGGCATGCTGGTGGCCTTTCTGGGCTGGGTGATCTCGATTGGCGGCCTGATGGCGCTGGGCGGGACGTTCGAACAGGCCATGGTTCCCGACATGAGCAGTCTGGCGGCCTTCCTGACGCCGGGCCGGGTGGTCTATCTGGTCATCAACGCCGTGTTCAGCGCACTCAGCTACACCATCTTCCTCAGCCCCGCCTTCGCCGCCTGGCGCCAGATCCATGGGTCGGCCGCTAACGTTGGCAACACCTTCGACTGATCAGCATTTCCTTGGGAGGGGAGAAAGACGTGGCTGGAATCGAACTGTTTGCGCCGCGCACATCGCGGCATCGGCGGACCTGGACAGCGGCGGCGCTGGTGCTGGCGATCGTCTTCATCACCTTGGGCCAAGCTATGGCGATCGTTCCAGGTCTGATGACCGGGTTGATTTCGTCAGCGGGAGCAACCGAAAGCTGGCAGGAGACGGCGTTTCTCCTCTACGTCGCCTTCGGTCTGGCCGCGGCGATCACCATAGGCTGGGTCATCGCTTTTGAGCGACGAAGTCTGGCGGCGATCGGCTTCAACGACAAGGGCTGGACACGGTTTCTGCGTGGTTACGGCCTGGGCCTGGTCTTCATCGCCATCACTATCGGCGCTATCGCGGCCCTGGGCGGTTACGCCATAGAAGGCGGCGGCGCGTTCGCATCGGCCTCGGTTCCGGCGGCGCTTCTGCCCATCGTCATCCTGCTGTTCGGTTTCATCGTTCAGGGCTCGACCGAGGAGATCATCACGCGCGGCTGGCTGATGCAGGTCATCGCCTCACGGCACGGGCTGGCGGTCGGCATCGGCCTGACGTCCGTCTTCTTCGGCCTGCTGCACGCCATGAACATTCCGCCGTCGCCCGAGTTGGCGATGGGTCTGATCAACATCGTGCTGTTCGGCGTCTTCATCGGCCTCTATGCCGCGCGCGAGGGCTCGCTGTGGGGCGTGTGCGGCTGGCATGCGGCGTGGAACTGGCTTCTGGGCCTGGGCTTCGGTCTGGAGGTGTCGGGGCAGGTGATCGACACGCCGCCGCTGATCGTCGACCTGACCACGCGCAGTGAGGTCGCCTGGTGGATCACTGGCGCCAAGTTCGGCCCCGAAGGCAGCGTGGTGGTGACAGCCATCCTGCTGGCCGCCTCCGTCTATCTGGCCGTGAAGTTCAAGAGCCGCGACCACGGTGTGACAGCGGCCCCTGAACAGGCGGAAGTTTTTTAGGCGCCCGCCTTGGCGCGTGATCGGGCGGGCTTGGCCGGTGCGTCCGCCGCCAAGGCCGCCACGCGCGCCTTGCGACGGGTCTCGTGGCGGTCCAGCACCTCCTTGAGGTATTTGCCGGTCCAGCTGGCCTTGTCGGCCGCCACCTGTTCGGGCGTGCCGACCGCGACGATCTCGCCGCCGCCGTCGCCGCCTTCCGGACCGAAGTCCAGCAGGTAGTCGGCGACCTTGATGACATCCAGATTGTGCTCGATGACGACGATGGTGTTGCCGTTCTCGACCAGTTCCTGAAGCACCTCCAGCAGCTTGCGTATGTCCTCGAAATGCAGGCCCGTGGTCGGTTCGTCGAGGATGTACAGGGTCTTGCCTGTGGCGCGGCGCGACAGCTCCTTGGACAGTTTGACCCGCTGGGCTTCGCCGCCGGACAGGGTGGTCGCCGACTGGCCGACCTTGACGTAGCCCAGACCGACCCGCTCCAGCGTCAGCATCTTGTCGCGGATTGACGGCACGGCGGTGAAGAAGCGTGCGGCCTCTTCAACGGTCATGTCCAGAACATCGGATATGCTTTTGCCCTTGAAGACAATTTCAAGGGTTTCTCGATTGTAGCGTTTGCCCTTGCAGACGTCGCAGGTGACGTAGACGTCGGGCAGGAAATGCATCTCGATCTTGATCAGGCCGTCGCCCTGGCAGGCCTCGCAGCGGCCGCCCTTGACGTTGAAGCTGAAGCGGCCGGGGCCATAGCCGCGCGCCTTGGATTCCGGCAGGCCCGCATACCAGTCGCGGATGGGGCCAAAGGCGCCGGTGTAGGTGGCGGGATTGGAGCGCGGGGTGCGGCCGATCGGCGACTGGTCGATGTCGATGACCTTGTCAAAATGCTCCAGCCCCTCGATGCGGTCGAAGGGGGCGGGGGCGTCAGACGCGTTGTGCAGACGCCGCGCGGCGGCCTTGTAGAGGGTCTCGATGGTGAAGGTCGACTTGCCGCCGCCCGATACGCCGGTGACGCAGGTGAACAGGCCGACGGGGATTTCGCCAGTGACGGTTTTCAGATTGTTGCCGGTCGCACCGCTGATTTTCAGCATCTTCTTGCGGTTGACGGGGCGGCGACCATCGGCGGGAATCTCGATCTCTCGTTCGCCCGAGAGATATTGGCCGGTCAGGGAGTTGGGGTTGGCCAGCACTTCGGCAGGCGTGCCCTGGGCGCAGATCTCGCCGCCATGGACGCCGGCGGCCGGGCCCATGTCGATGACGTAGTCGGCGGTCATGATCGCCTCTTCGTCATGCTCGACCACCAGGACGGAGTTGCCGAGGTCACGCAGGCCCCTCAGGCTTTCCAGCAGGCGGGTGTTGTCACGCTGGTGCAGGCCGATGGAGGGTTCGTCCAGCACATAGAGGACGCCCGTCAGACCCGAGCCGATCTGTGAGGCCAGACGGATGCGCTGGCTCTCGCCGCCCGACAGGGTGCCGGAGCTGCGCGACAGGCTGAGGTAGTCCAGGCCGACGTTGTTGAGGAAACGCAGCCGGTCGGTGATCTCCTTCAGGATGCGGCGCCCGATCTCGGCCTGTTTGTCGGTCAGGGTCTCTTCAAGCGTTGAGAACCAGAGATAAGCCTTTGAAATCGAAAGCCAGCTGATGTCCGCGATGTCCGATCCACCGACCTTGACCGCCAAGGCCTCGGGCTTCAGGCGCTTGCCGCCGCAGGCGTCGCAGGGCGTCTCGGACTGATAGCGGCCCAGTTCCTCGCGCACCCAGGCGCTGTCAGTCTCGCGCCAGCGGCGTTCAAGATTGGGCAGGACGCCTTCGAACGCCTTCACCGTCTCATATTTGCGGGCGTTGTCGTCATAGACGAACTTGATCTTCTCGCCGCCCGAGCCACGCAGGATGACGGCTTGCGCCTTCTCCGGCAGGTCGCGCCACGGCTTGTCCATCGAGAAGCCGTAGTGCTGGGCCAGAGACTGCAGCGTCTGGGTGTAGAGGGGCGAGGGGCCGCGCGACCAGGGCGAGACAGCGCCTTTGTGCAGGGTCTTGTCGCGGTCGGGGATGACCAGATCGGCGTCGAAGGCCAGCTTGACGCCCAGGCCGTCGCAGGTCGGGCAGGCGCCGAAGGGGTTGTTGAACGAGAACAGCCGGGGCTCGATTTCACTGATCGTGAAGCCGGACACGGGGCAGGCGAATTTCTCGGAAAAGACGATCTTGCGCGGCTCTTCGCCCTCGGGCGCGTTCGCCCATTCAGCGGTGGCGATGCCGTCGGCCAACCCCAGGGCGGTCTGGAGGCTGTCGGCGTAACGCGGTTCAAGACCTTCTTTGGTTACAAGACGATCCACGACGATATCGATGTCGTGCTTGAACTTTTTGTCCAGCGTCGGCGCATCCTCGATGGCGTAGAATTCGCCGTCGATCTTCAGCCGCTGGAAGCCCGAGCGCTGCCACTCGGCGATCTCCTTGCGATACTCGCCCTTTCGGCCGCGCACGACGGGGGCGAGCAACAGGATGCGCTCGCCTTCCGGCAGGGCCGTCAGCTTGTCGACCATCATGGAGATGGTCTGGCTCTCGATCGGCAGGCCGGTGGCGGGCGAATAGGGCACGCCCACGCGCGCCCACAGCAGGCGCATGTAGTCGTGAATCTCGGTCACCGTGCCGACGGTTGAGCGTGGGTTCTTCGACGTCGTCTTCTGTTCGATGGAGATGGCCGGCGACAGGCCCTCGATCAGGTCCACGTCCGGCTTGCCCATCAGTTCCAGAAACTGGCGCGCATAGGCCGACAGGCTCTCGACATAGCGGCGCTGGCCCTCGGCGTAGATGGTGTCGAACGCCAGTGAGGATTTGCCCGAGCCGGACAGGCCGGTCATCACGACCAGCTTTTCGCGCGGAATATCGACGTCCACGCCCTTGAGGTTGTGCTCGCGGGCGCCGCGAACGCGGATGAAGTTGTGCTTTTCGGTCATGTGATCCGGGAACGCGGAAGACCCCGGAAACGGTCCGGGGGGACGACGCTATATGGGGAGCAATTCGCGCATTTCAGCAAGAACAATGTGGGAACATTGCGACCTTTCGGGATCAGCCTTCCATTCTGTATCGCTCGCCGACGTCCAACATGACGCCATTGGCGTTGGCGACGCCCAGCTCCAGGCTTTCAGCGATACGGCGGGATTTTTCGATGAAGAGCTGGGCGGCGGGCGGCGGGCACAACTCCAGAGCTGTGGCCTGAAACAGGGCCAGCCAGCGGTCGAAATGCTGGGCGTCGATGGGCAGGGGCGTGTGCTTGGGCATGGGCCGCCCGTGGTAGGCGCCGCTCATCAGCGTCACGGACGACCAGAACAGCTTCATCTGGGCCAGATGCGGTCCCCAGTCGCTGATGCGCTCATTGAAGATGGGGCCGATCAGAGCGTCGTTGCGGACCCTGTCGTAGAAGCCCTCGACCAGGGCGTCGATCATGGCGTCGTCGATGCCGGTCTGGGCCTGAATCTTCTGGACGATTTCAGCCCGCCGACGCTCAGCCTCCATGCGGTCGGTCTTGGCGATGGACGGGGGCAGGGAAATGCTGGCCATAAACAGACTATAGCGCCGTTGAGCGGCGAAAAGCGGCGAGGCGGATAGTCACGGGCCAGCTTGCGCCGCCAGCAGTGCGCGCTAGCATAGTTGCACCATGAGGGGATCGGTCATGAAACACAGACATTGGCGCATCGCCGCCGCCAGCCTGGTCGCCGCCCTGGCGGTTTCGGCCTGCACCAAGACGGCCGCGGACCATGCAAGGGATTTTGACCGTGAGGCCGACAATAACCCTGTCCTGACCACGCTGAGGGACACCGATCCCGTCTTTTACCAGCAAATCCGTGACCGTGCGGCCAGCCGACTGGCGTCGGGAACGCCGGACAGCAGTGTTCTCGCCTCGCTGCACAGTGAAATGCGCGCCTATACGGTGCGCCAGGCCCCGTATGTCGCCTCAGCACCCGGAACCCAGGTTCTGGAGGTCATGCGGACCGAGGCGGCGGTGATCGACCACCTGCAGCAAACGAATGTCGCGCTGTGCGCGGCCTTCGCCATGACGGGTCTGGAAGGTGACATTCGTCCTGACGCCCCGCTGAAAGCGCTGATCGACACAGCAGCTGCTGCGCGGTTGAAGGCGGGGCGCGCTGGTCAGGACGATCCGCAGGATCGCCAGGAGCCGACCGAGGCTGACTTCATGGCGATATACACTTCCATGCAGGCGTCAGGTCTGGGCGAGGCCGATCTGCAGACCTTCTTCGGAGAGGGGTTGCACGGTGCGACGGCGCGCCAGCAGTGCGACGTCACGACCGCCTTCTACCACGCCATTCTGGCCCAGCCGCCCGCGCGGGCCGAGCAGGTGGCGGCCTATGTCATCAAGACTGTGGCGGAGCAGCAGCCGGGGGGCTGACGACGTGTTGGCGACGGGCCGCAACATGCGGGGTTGCGGATCATTCCGGGACGCGCCATGTTTCATTTGTCGAGTTTGTACAGGAGGCCAGACGGTCATGATCAGCGCTTTGGAAATCGGTTTCGCCCTTTCCCTCGCCTCGCTCGTGATCGCCTATGTCTCGCTCCAGCCCAAGCCGAAGCCCGTCCGCATCCGCACTCGTGACGCTCGATCGCGTCGCGGCCCGCACGGCTGACGGTCACACTCTTTTCGACAATCTGAACCTCGTCCTCGGACGTGAGCGCACCGGACTGGTGGGCCGCAATGGCGTGGGCAAGACCACGCTTCTGCGTCTGATCGCCGGGCTGTCCGACCCGGTTCAGGGTGTCGTCGCGCGCACCGGCCGGATCGGCTGGCTGGAGCAGCGAGCCGAAGTCGGGCCGGATGAGACTGTAGCCGACACAATGGGCGTCGCGCCGGCTCTGTCGGTGCTCGCCCGCGTTCTGGCCGGTGAGGCGTCCGAGGCTGATCTGGTCGAGGCCGACTGGTCGCTGGAAGACCGCATCGCGGCCGTTCTGGGCGAGGTCGGTTTGGCTGACCTGGAGCTAGTCCGACTGACGCGGACCCTGAGCGGCGGCGAGCAGACGCGGCTGCGGCTGGCGGCGTTGCTGCTGGAACAGCCGGACCTGCTGGTTCTGGACGAACCCACCAATCATCTGGACGGCGAGGGGCGGGCGGTGATCGCCCGGGTGCTGGAGCGATGGGGCGGCGGGGCCGTTGTGGTCAGCCACGACCGCGCCCTGCTGCGTCGCATGGACCGGATCGTGGAGCTCTCGTCTCTGGGCGTGGCCATCCATGGCGGCGGCTATGACCTGTATGTCGAGCGCAAGGCGGCGGAACGGGCGGCGGCGGAACGCGGGCTGGACGTGGCCGAACGCGACGCCGACCGCGTGGCGCGCGAGGGCCAGAAGGCGCTTGAGAAGAAGGCGCGGCGCGACCGGGCCGGAAAGGCCTTCGCCATGAAAGGCTCTGAGCCGAAAATCCTGTTGGGCGCCCAGGCCGAGCGGGCCGAAAACAGCGCTGGTCGCGACAATCGTCTGGCCGAGCGCCGGGCGGCCGAGGCGGAGGCGGCGCTGGTTGAAGCGCGCGAACGGATCGAACGGGTCAGGGCTCTGTCCATCCCCATGCCGGAAACGGGTCTGGCGGCGGGACGCGGCGTGCTGACGCTGGATCAGGCGACGTGGGCGGCGCCGGACGGACGGCGCATCGTCGGGCCGGTGTCCCTGACGCTGACCGGACCTGAGCGGGTCGCGGTGACGGGGCCGAACGGGGCAGGCAAGACTACGCTGTTGCGGTTGATGTCGGGCGAGCGTGAGCCGTCGTCGGGACGGATCGACCGCCCCGTGGCGGCGGCCCTGCTGGATCAGGAGGCGGCGATCCTGAGGCCGGAGGAGACGCTGATCGAGGCCTATCGACGGCTGAACCCGGCGACGTCTCCGAATGAGGCGCATGCGGCGCTGGCGCGGTTCCTGTTCCGCAACACGGCGGCTCAACGTGTGGTCGGAACCCTGTCAGGCGGTGAGCGTCTGAGGGCGGCGCTGGCCTGCGTCATGACCGGCAAGCGCCCGCCGCAACTGTTGATCCTCGACGAGCCGACCAACCATCTGGACCTGGACTCCATCGCGGCGGTCGAGGCGGCGCTGACGGCTTATGACGGGGCGCTGGTGATGGTCAGTCACGACGCCGACTTCCTGGAGGCCATCGGCGTGAACCGATGGATCGAGATCAGGCCGTGCGGTTGAAGGCGATGGCCCGGTCGTCGCCGTTATTGGCGCGGCCCGAGGCGCCATAGGCCGACGGCGAGCCGCGCTGGCTGGCGACCTCGGCTGCGATGGTGCGGACCAGACCTTCGGAGATGACGCGCGCGGCCTCTACGGCCCCGGCGTGACGCGCCAGAACGGCCTCAAAGGTTCGTGTGGCCTCGACCAGTTTGCGCCGCGCGGCGACAGGGGCGGGGGCCAGTTCCGACGGCGCCGCCTTCAACCGGGCAGACTCGCGGCGGTAGGCGTTGGCCATATCCTGGGTGTCGCGCATGGTGAGGGCCACATCCTGCGGACGACGGGCCTCGAAGGCCCGGGTTTCATCGGCCAGACGTTCGGTCAGACGTTCGGTCAGATCCAGAAGCTGGACCGCGCGGGCCGTGGCGTTGAGGACGGCGGCGTCTTGAGCGGTCATTGGCTTTGCTCCTGCATGCGCAGCATTTCTGAAACGATCCGGTCGGACAGGCCGACACCGCCGGCCTTGGCGGTCTGCTTGGCCATGGCTTCGACCAGGAAGCCGCGCCAGGTGGATTCAGCCTCACCGCCGCCGAACGGGGCCTCGGTCGACAGGCCGTCGAACATGGGCTTGAGCATCTGGGCCAGGAAGGAGGCCTCGAAGGCCTCGGCGGTTTCACGCATCCGCTCGGGCACGACGCGCGGCGCGGCGGCGGGCTGGAGCAGGGCGGGAGAGAGGGTCAGGTCGCTCATGATCACATCACCTCGATGTCGGCTTGCAGGGCGCCGGCGGCCTTGATGGCCTGCAATATGCTGATCATGTCGCGTGGGCTGACGCCCAGGGCGTTAAGGCCGGCGACCAGGGTGGACAGGGACGAGCCGCCGCCGACGATGCGCATCTGGCGGCCCAGGTCTTCCTCGACGGAGACATTGGACTGGGGCGTTACGGTCGTCTGGCCCCGGCTGAAGGCGTCCGGCTGGCTGACCATCAGGTCTTCCTGCACGGAGATGGTCAGATTGCCCTGGGCGATGGCGACGGTGGAGACCCGCACGGCCTCGCCCATGACGATGACGCCGTTGACCTCGTCGATGATGACCTTGGCGGGAGCGTCGACCGTGACGGGCAGGTTCTCGACCTGGCTGATGAAGCCGGCCATGCCCATGGAGGGCGGCGCGCGCAGGGCCACGACAGTGCCGTTCTCAGCCAGGGCGGTGTTGGGATAGACCTGATTGATGGCGGCGGCGACGCGCTGGGCCGTGGTGAAGTCCGGGTTGCGCAGCGTCAGCCGCACTTCATTCATATTGGCCAGCTGGAAGCCGGTTTCCCGCTCGACCGTGGCGCCCGAGGCGATGCGGCCCGCCGTGGGCACTCCACGCGACACCGACGAACCCGAACCGCCGGACGCCGAGACGGCGCCGGTCTGGATCGAGCCCTGGGCCACCGCATAGACCTCGCCGTCGGCGCCTTGCAGGCTGGTGACCAGCAGCGTGCCGCCCAGCAGGCTCTTGGCGTCGCACATGGAGGAGACGTTGACGTCGATGCGCGCGCCCGGCGTGGCGAAGGGCGGCAGTTCCGCCGTGACCATGATCGCGGCCAGGTTCTTGGAATTGGAGTTGGCGCCGCGAATGTTAACGCCCAGACGCTCGGTCATGCCCTCCAGCGACTGGCGGGTGAAGGGGCAGTTGCGCAGGGAGTCGCCCGTGCCCGCCAGACCCACGACCAGGCCGTAACCGACCAACTGGTTGGCGCGGACGCCTTCGACCGCCGCAATGTCCTTGATCCGCGACTGGGCCGCCGCCGAATCGGCGAAACCGGCCAGGGCGGCGACGGCTGCGAGCGAGGCGAGCAATTTCTGCATGGGTTGGGCGTCCACCATTCAATGTCATTCACCGTGTTGCGAAGTCTGTGCCACCGGAAAAGTCATGTATTTTCAATGCAAGATGCGCGGTCGGCGCCTGGTGGATCGGCAGAAACTGCCGGGGCGTTAACCAAAAAATGACCACGGGCCGCAATGGTGACGGCTCGTTACGGAGTGTTCGCCATGAAGGTCACCGGCGCGTCGGGACCATCCGCCCCGCAAGGTTCACGTCCCACACGGTCTGCGGGCGGCTTCTCCCTGCCTGCCGCAGGCGGGGCTCATGCGGCCAGCGCCGCCGTGGCGACGGCTGCGGCGTCCGGCGTGGGCGATGTCTCGGCCCTGATGGCCCTGCAAGGCGTGGAGGATGTGATGGAACGCCGCCGTCGCGCCATACGCCGGGGCGGCGGTCTGCTGGACCGGCTGGAGGAGCTGAAGCTGGCCCTGCTGAACGGCGAGGCCGGGGAGGGGACGCTGGAGTCCATGGGCCGCGCCCTGCGTGAAGAACGCCCCATCGACGCCGATTCGGCCCTGAACGGCCTGCTGGAGCAGATCGACCTGCGGGCCTCGGTCGAACTGGCCAAGGCGGAAATGCGCCGCGCCGGCGCCTGAAATTCCCTAACCGGTTGATTTTCAGCATTCTCCTCGCTGCGAGTGAGGAGGAAATGTCACGTCTGCGCCCGACAGCAAGCTTGGCGGGATCACAGATTAACGACGCATGTTGCCCCGGGGGGCGCCGATCCCTATAGGCAGGTCAGCGCCACAGGGGGGCGCTTTGATAAGAGCTGATGCGATGAACGCTGTAGCGTCCGTCACTGCGGAAGATCTGTCCGGCTATCGACCTTCCGACGATGAGCCGTTCATGAATCCTCGGCAACTGGCCTATTTCAGAGGCAAGCTTCAGGCTTGGAAAGACGACATCCTCAAGGAGTCCAAGGGGACGGTCGTCAACCTGAAGGCCGAGACCGAAAACCATCCTGACCTGCTGGACCGGGCGTCGTCCGCCTCGGACCGGGCGCTGGAGCTGCGCACACGGGACCGCCAGCGCAAGCTGATCTCCAAGATCGACGAGGCCCTGCGCCGGATCGAGGACGGCTCCTACGGCTATTGCGAGGAGACCGGTGAGCCAATCAGCCTGGGTCGTCTCGAGGCCCGACCGACCGCAACACTGTCCGTAGAGGCCCAGGAACGCCACGAACGCCGCGAGCGGGTCCACCGCGACGACTGATAAAGGCGGCGACGCCTTGACTTGAGCGGGCGGGAGCGCGACCTACGCGCCTCGCTTTCAAGGTCGCATGTCCATGTCCGTCAAGGTTCGTTTCGCCCCGTCGCCGACGGGTAAGCTTCACGTCGGCAATGTCCGCACCGCCCTGGTGAACTGGTTGTTCGCCAAAGGGCAGGGCGGCAGCTTTGTTCTGCGCATCGACGACACCGACCTGGCCCGCTCCACGCCCGAGTTTGAACAGGGCATCGAGGACGACCTGACCTGGCTGGGCATGCTCTGGGACGAGCGCCACAATCAGTCCAAACGCTTTGACCGCTATGAAGAAGCCGCTGCGCGCCTGAAGGCGTCGGGCCGGCTCTATGCCTGCTACGACACTTCCGAAGAGCTGGATCGCCGCCGCAAGGTGCAACTGTCGCGCGGCCTGCCGCCGATCTACGACCGCGCCGGTCTGGCGCTGACCGACGCGGAGAAGGCCGCCTATGAGGCTGAGGGCCGTCGTCCGCACTGGCGCTTCAAGCTGGAGGGCAAGCGCGTCGCCTGGGAGGACCTGTCGCGCGGCCACGCCGAGGTGGATACCGCCTCCATGTCCGACCCTGTGCTGATCCGCGAGGACGGACTGTTCCTCTACACCCTGCCGTCGGTCGTCGACGACATCGATATGGAGATCACCCATGTGATCCGGGGTGAGGATCACGTCACCAACACCGGCGCACAGATCGAGATCTTCGAGGCGCTGGGGGCCAAGGTTCCCGGCTTCGCGCACATGCCGCTGCTGGTCGGCGCGGACGGCGCCGCCCTGTCCAAACGGCTCGGCTCGCTGTCGATCAGCGATATGCGCGACCAGGGCTATGAGCCCATCGCCATCACCAGCCATCTGGGCCGCATCGGCACCTCGGACCCGCTGGAGGTCGCCGCCTCGGTGCAGGCGCTGGGCGACAGCTTCGCCTTCGCCAAGATGGGCAGGTCGCCGGCGCGCTATGACACCGCGGACCTGGACCGACTGAACGCTCAGGCCCTGCATGAGATGGCCTACGCCACGGCTCAGCCGCGCCTGGCGGCGCTGGACGCCGACCTGGGCGAGGTCTTCTGGAACGCGGTCAGGCAGAACCTGCAGAAGTTCGCTGATGTCATTGATATGGCGACCATTGTGCGCGGCCCTGTGGCGCCAGTGATCGAGGATGAAGCGTTTGCGGCGGCGGCTCTGGCGGTTCTGCCCGATGTGATCGATGAGGGCGCCTGGTCGGCCTGGACGCAGGCGGTGAAGGAGGCGACCGGCGCCAAGGGCAAGGGTCTGTTCATGCCGCTGAGACTGATCCTGACGGGGCAGGCGCACGGGCCGGACATGGCCTCCATCGTTCCCCTGATCGGACGCGAGCGGATGGAGAAGCGTCTGCGCGGCGAGACCGCCTGACGTCTGGAACATAAGACAAGGAAAAGGCCGCCCTCGTCAGAGAGCGGCCTTTTTGATTCAGCAGAGGTTCGCCGATCAGGCGTTGCAGGCGGCCAGTTGAGCGGCGTCCAGCTCGACACCCTTGTAGGTGAAGGCGGTCACGGCGCCGAAGCGGGCCACGACCCGGCGGCAGGCGCGCGGTGCAGGCTGGTTGGCGCCGCCGGTGGCGACGCAGGTCGCGCCTTCGCAGCGCCAGGCGGCGCCGTCGATGATTGTACGGCCGGCAGGAGCCTTGGCGGCGTCAGCCAGTACGGCGTTGGATCCAGCGCTTTGGGCGAAAGCGGGGGCAGCGACTGCAGCGACTAGCGCCGCAGCGAGAAACAGAGCACGCATGGAGGTCTCCGAGGAGTCGAACGCCGTGATGGCGCCCAGACAACAGTGTCGATGGCGGGAGTCTACCCGAATAACCAACGTTTACTTATCAACGATCATGTTGCAAGTGTGACGTTCACGCGTCGTTGGCGATCGTGGCGAGAGCCTCTTCGACGGTGTTGCAGACCGACCATCCGTCCAGCAGGGCCGCAGGCGTCATGCCTTCCCTCACGCTATGCTCGAGCACGGCGACAAGAGGTTCCCAGAAGCCGTTGGTGTTCAAGAAGATGATGGGCTTCTGGTGAAGGTCCAACCGCTTCCACGACAGGATTTCGATGGCCTCTTCCAGCGTGCCTATGCCGCCGGGCGCGACGACGAAGGCGTCTGAATGATCATACATCAGGATCTTGCGTTCGTGCATGGAGGTGACGACGACGGTCTCCACCTCGTCAAAAAGTCGCTCACGCGAACGCAGGAAGCCGGGCATGATGCCCAGGACCCGTCCGCCGGCCGCGTGCGCCGCCCGCGCCGCCGCCCCCATAAGGCCCACACCGCCGCCGCCATAGACCAGCCGCATGCCCGCTGCGGCCGACTGCTCGCCAAAGTTGCGCGCCGCTTCCAGATAATCGGCGGCGACCGCATCAGTGGATCCGCAGAACAGGCAGACGGAGACGCCGTCAAATGGGGCGATGGTGGCGGGCGACGTCATGGACTCTCTGGCCTTATGGCGAATGATTGCAGACAGGGCGGTCGGCGCCGCGCTATCTGAAGCGATACACCGATCACACGGGCAAAGCGATGAAACCGGCTCCTTTGCGGGCAATCATGATGGCGGCGACGATCAGCCTGGGCCTGTCCGCCTGCACGCCTCCGACGCAGCAGGCTCAGGACACTGCGCCGCCTGAGGACGCCGCCAGAGGCTGGAGCCGGACGCCCCAGATCGACCAGGTGCGGCGCGACGGCGGCGAGTTGGTCTTCTCCGGCGTGGCCGAAGGCGGCGCGCGCGTCGTCCTGCGCAACGACGCCGCCGCCTTCGCAGCGGTCGCTGACAGCGAGGGGCGGTTCGAAATCCACATGGCCGCGCCGCGCGGCGACCTGTGGCTCAGACCGGAAACCCAGACGGGCCAGACGTCGGCGGTGTCTCCGGACCTGCTGGTCATCATTGAGGGCGGCCAAGGCCCCATCGTTCTGTTGCGACCCGGCGCGGCCACGCGGCGTCTGGCGGGCGGACCGGCCCTGAGTGCTGTCGACAGCGATGGGCGCATCCGCCGCCTGTCGGGCCGCGCCGCGCCAGGCTCGCCCGGTCTGGAGATCGCCGTGGACGGCGCGCCCTTGATGGTCATGCCGGACAGCGAGGGGCGCTGGAACGCTGTGACGGCGCCGGATGCCGCCTTCCAGACTGTGACGGTGGCAGGGCAAGTGTTCACTTGGCCGGGCGAGGGCGCGATTTCGACGGGTCGCTCAGTCGAGTGGGCCGGGGGCGGCTGGCGCATCTACTGGCCGCTGGACGGCGGTCATCAGACGGTCTGGCTGCCCGATCAGGCCCCGGCGTCGTCATTAACGCCCCGCTAACCAATTCAGTTGAACCAGTAAGTGTCTTCATTTGGAGACACCCACCATCACCGAACCTTTCAGCCCGGCGTCCGCGTCGGGCTTTTTCTTAGGATCACTCAAACAATTCCAATTGGGCGCGGGCGTCAGCCGGGACACGGAACAAGGTCTCATTCAGAGACTGCCCCCGCGTGTCGAGGCCGTAGCGTTTCACGGCAGCCTTGAAGCGGGTGGCGATCAGGTCGGCGACGGGGCCGGTTCCTTTCATGCGCTGGGACCATTCGGGATCGTAGTCCTTGCCGCCTCGCGTCTGACGGATCAGGGACATGACGCGGGCAGCGCGGTCGGGGCGGGCGTCGGCCAGCCACTCCCGGAACAGATCTTTGATCTCCAGTGGCAAGCGCAGGGTGACATACATGGCCGAGGTGGCCCCGGCCTTGGCGGCGGCTTCCAGAACAGCCTCAAGCTCATGATCGTTGAGGCCGGGGATGACGGGTGCAAAGCCGACGCCGACGGGACAGCCTGAATCAGCCAGACGGGATATGGCCTCCAGTCGCTTTGCGGGAGTGGAGGCGCGCGGCTCCATCGCCCGGGCCAGGGCGCGGTCCAGGGTGGTGATGGAGACGAAGGCGCGGGTCAGGCCCTCGCGACCCATGGGGCCCAGGATGTCGGCGTCGCGGGCGATCAGCACCGACTTGGTGATGATGCTGAACGGATGTCGAAAACGCTGCATGACCTCAAGCAGGCTGCGCGTGGACTTCAGCTTGCGTTCGGCGGGCTGATAGGGGTCGGTGTCTCCGCCTATGTGGATGCGTTTGCAGACGTACCGCGGCTTGCAGAAGGCCTGTTCCAGGAGACGCGCGCCTTCGGGCTTGAAGAAGATCCGGCTCTCGAAATCCAGGCCCGGGGATAGGCCCATGTAGGCATGGGACGGACGGGCGTAGCAGTAGATGCAGCCATGTTCGCAGCCCTTGTAGGGGTTGATGGAGCGGTCGAAACCGACATCCGGACTGGTGTTCTTCGTGATGATGGTCCGGGCGTGTTCGGGCGTCAGGGTCGTGCGCAGCGGCGCGGCCTCAGCGTCCTGATCGGTCCAGCCGTCATCGAAGGCGTGGACGGTTTCCGGTTCGAACCGCCCGGTCGCATTGGACCGTGCTCCTCGTCCCTTCGCCGCTTCAGCCATGAGAGGAGAATAGGGAATGAGTGGAACAAATCAAGAACAATTGTTCCCGCGCTGGAACAGACGCGCGGACAAGCGCCCGCAGTCAGGGGAACGGGGATGACGCTCTGAAGGGGAAGCGTTGCGGCCTCAAGGCGTGAGCGACCGCGTCGCGAACATAGGCAAACACAATGGCCTCAAGCCGCGAGCCTCCGCGAGGCGAGCATAGGCCAAAACAAGATGGTGCGGATGAGAGGACTCGAACCTCCACGCCTCTCGGCGCCAGAACCTAAATCTGGTGCGTCTACCAGTTCCGCCACATCCGCCTAGGTCTGCGACAGCCTCTAGGCGAGGGCGAGGCAGGCGGCAATGAAAAAGGCCCGGGAGCGATCCCGGGCCTTTCCATTCGGTGTGTCGTCGACGCTTAGCCGATAGGCGGCAGCGGCGGCGGCGGTGCGTCGGAGTCCTCTTCGTGGACTTCGATCAGACCGCGCCCGACATGGCTCTTGCGATAGCCATACAGGAAGTAGACCACCAGGCCGATGGCGCCCCAGACCGGCAGAACCAGCTTGGCCTCGGTCGGCAGGTTCAGATACAGGCCGACCGTGCCGATGATGGCCAGCGGAGCCACGACCCACACCAGGGGCGTGCGGAACGGACGGTGCCGGTCAGGCTGGGTCCGCCGCAGGATCAGCACCGCGATCGCCACCATGAAGAAGGCGAACAGCGTCCCCGAGTTGGAGATGTCGGCGAGTTGGCCGACCGGCAGGAAGGCGGCGAACAGGGCCACGGCCACGCCGGTGATCATGGTCACGATGTGCGGCGTCTTCCACTTGGGGTGGATGGTGGCCAGGAAGCCGGGCAGCAGACCGTCGCGCGCCATCACGAAGAAGATGCGCGTCTGGCCGAACAGCATGATCAGGATGACCGAGGGCAGGGCCAGGAAGGCGGCGATGCCGATCATGTCTCCCAGGCGCTCATGTCCCACCGAGCGCAGGACGTGCGCCAGGGCTTCACGTGAGCAGACCAGGGGTTCTGTGGCGCTGGCGGCCAGGGCCTGGCACTGGGCGGCCATGGCGCTGGAACCGGCGTGCAGGACTTCGCCCCCGGCGCCGACAACAGGCTGAGCGCCCATGGCGCCGATCGCACCAGCAGCGACCAGCAGATAGAAGATGGTGCAGATGGCTAGCGAACCGATCAGGCCGATCGGCACGTTGCGTTGCGGATCCTTTGTTTCCTCGGCCGCTGTGGAGACGGCGTCGAAGCCGACATAGGCGAAGAAGATGGATGCAGCCGCGCCAACAACGCCCAGGCCCGCACCATGTCCGTCACCGAACCAGCCATTGGGCAGGAAGGGTTCGAAGTTGGCGCCCTTTATGACGGGCAGGGTCAGCACGATGAAGACGGTCAGCGCGGTGACCTTGATGGCGACCAGAACCGCATTGACGCGCGCGCTCTCGGTCGTCCCGAGCATCAGCAGTCCTGTGATGAGCAGGGCGATCAACAAGGCGGGCAGGTTGACGATGCCGCCAGCGTACGGGCCGACGGCTATGGCTTGTGGAAGTGTTATCCCCCAACTGTTCAATAGTCCGATGAAATAGCCTGACCAGCCCACCGACACGGCGGAGGCGGCGACGGCGTATTCCAGAATCAGCGCCCAGCCGACCGTCCAGGCCAGCAGTTCGCCCATCACCGCATAGGTGTAGGTGTAGGCCGAGCCCGACACCGGCACCATGGAGGCCAGTTCCGAATAGCAAAGCGCCGCGACGGCGCAGACCGCAGCGGCGATAACGAAGCTCCACATCATGCCGGGGCCGGCCTTCTGGGCCGCCTCGGATGTCAGCACGAAGATACCCGTGCCGATGATGGCGCCGACGCCAAGCAGCGTAAGCTGAATGGGGCCGAGCGTGCGAGCGAGTGATTTTTTCTGGGCTGTCGCCAGAATTGCGTCGAGCGGCTTAACGCGCCACATGTAATTCCCTCCGTCTTGAACAGCGGTGCTGCTCCCTCGGCGCGGACGCTAGCGGCGCAATCCGGCGCTGGCAACGCGGTTTCCGAATGATGAAGCGGTGACGACGCTTTCATGAAATCGGGCGTTGCCGCTAGACATCACCCCATGACGCAGGCCGTGGCGTCCCGATCAATCGAGTCTCCTGTCGTCATGCTGCCCATCCATGCTGTTCTGGAGACGTTGAAGGCCGCGCTTGCGACGTCGAACGTCGCTGTGCTGGCGGCGCCGCCAGGGGCGGGAAAGACGACTGTAGTTCCGCTGGCGCTGCTGGATCAGCCCTGGCTGGGCGGCGGGCGGGTGCTGGTGCTGGAGCCCCGGCGTCTGGCGGCGCGGGCGGCGGCGGAACGGATGGCGGTCAGCCTGAATGAAGCGCCGGGCGAAACCGTCGGCTACCGCACCCGGTTGCAGAGTCGGATCGGGCCAAAGACGCGAATCGAGGTCATCACCGAGGGCGTCTTCACACGGATGATTCTGGACGATCCCGGTCTGGAGGGCGTCGGCGCAGTCCTGTTCGACGAGTTCCACGAGCGCAGTCTGGACGCCGACCTGGGTCTGGCGTTGGCGCGGGAGACGCAAGGCATCTTGCGCGAAGACCTCAGGCTGCTGGTCATGTCGGCGACGCTGGACATTGCGGGCGTGTCGCGTTTGCTGGCCGCGTCGGACGGCACGCCTGCGCCGGTGATCGAGGCGCAAGGGCGGATGTTTCCCGTGCAGACGCGTTACCTGGGCCGCAATCCGGTCGAGCGGCTGGAGGATGCGGCGGCGCGCGCGGTCATTATGGCGCTGGGCGAGGAGATGGGTTCGGTTCTGGTCTTCCTGCCGGGGCAAGGCGAGATCCACCGCACGGCGCAGAAGCTGGCCGAGAAGCTGCGCGATCCACTGGTTGATGTGGTCGCTCTTTATGGCGGGCTGGAGCGGGCTGCGCAGGATCGGGCGATAGAGCCTGCGGCTCCCGGACGCCGCAAGGTGGTGCTGGCGACCTCGGTGGCGGAGACCAGTCTGACCATCGAGGGCGTTCGGGTTGTGATCGACTCGGGCCTGTCGCGCGTGCCCCGGTTCGAACCGGCCAGCGGCCTGACGCGGCTGGCGACCGTCAGGGTCAGCAAGTCCTCGGCCGAGCAGAGGCGCGGCCGCGCAGGACGGGTCGAGCCGGGCATCGGCTATCGCCTGTGGGACGAGGAACAGACGCGCGGCCTGGTCCCGCATCAGAGGCCCGAGATTCTGGAGGCCGATCTGACCGGTCTGGCGCTGGACCTGGCGCGGTGGGGACGGACGGATGCGGCAGGGCTGGCCCTGCTGGATGCGCCGCCGGCAGGGGCGCTGACTGAGGCGCGGGCGGTGCTGGGACGTCTGGGGGCGCTGGATCAATCGGGCTTGCTGACGCCGCACGGGCGCAGGCTGACGCGGATGCCTCTGTCGCCCCGGCTGGCGCATATGATCTGTGCGGCGGCGGACGCCGGAGATGCCCTGCTGGGCGCGCGAATCGCTGCTGTGCTGAGCGAACCGGGGCTGGGCGGGAACAGCGTCGATCTTTCGGACCGGTTGCGCGGGTTGGCGCAGGACCGGTCGCCACGAGCGCGTGACGCCATGAAGCTGGCGGATCGGTGGGCGCGGGCGGCTGAGCGGGACGCTGTGCGGAACAGGGCCGAAAATGGGGGCGGGGAGGCGGACGTCGGCGCCCTTCTGGCCGAAGCCTTTCCTGAGCGGGTGGCCAGGGCGCGGGGCAAGGCAGGCGAGGTGCTGCTGGCCTCCGGGCGCGGCGCCTTCGTTGAGCCTACGGACGCCCTGGCGCGCGAGCCGTGGCTGGCGGTGGCCGAGCTGGGCGGTGGAGACGCGCGGGACCGCATCCGTCTGGCCGCGCCGGTCGATCCGGCCCTGTTGGAGGCGCGGATCACGTCCGAGGACCGGCTGGTTCAGGAGCCGTCCGGGCGGATGGTCATGCGGCGCATCCGGCGCATCGGCGCCATTGTCGTTGATGAAAAATTGATGGGGGCGCCGGATCGGGCTGCGCTGACGGCGGCGCTGCGTCAGACGGTGGAGCGCGAGGGGCTGTCGGCCTTGACCTGGGGCGAGCGGGCGGGGGCCTTGCGGGCGCGGCTGGCCTTCCTGCACGGGCTGGACCCGACCTGGCCTGACGTATCGGAAGAGGGGCTTCTGGCTGAGCGCGAGGCCTGGCTGTGGCCGTTGCTGGACGGGGTGCAGAGGTTGGCGGCGCTCTCGGACGGGGCGCTGGAGCAGGGACTGAAGGCTCTGGTTCCCTGGGACCGGCATCGGGCGCTGGACGATCTGGCCCCGGCGCGGCTGGAGACGCCGCTGGGGTCCGCCGCCATCGACTACGCCGCCGAGGGCGGGCCGCGCGTGGATATTCGGGTCCAGGAACTGTTCGGCGTGACGACACATCCGACGGTCGCAGGCGGACGGACGCCTTTGACGCTGGCCCTGCTCTCGCCCGCTCGCAGGCCGGTTCAAGTGACCAAGGACCTGCCGGGTTTCTGGAAGGGCAGTTGGGCGGCGGTTCGGGTTGAAATGCGCGGGCGGTATCCCCGCCACCCCTGGCCGGAAGACCCGGCACAGGCCCAGGCGACCAGCAGGGCCAAGCCGCGCGGAACCTGAGGCTGCGGTTCCGCTTGCATTCTAGAGACTTATCCCCTACATGCCCGCCGCACTTCACACGCAGGCGTGGCGCGGTCGGGGAGACATCCCGTTCGCTCCGTTCCGAGGGCAAAAGCCTTTCAACGCCTGCGGCGGATTAATCGGATAAAGGACTACAACAGATGGCTCTGCCTGAATTCTCCATGCGTTCGCTGCTCGAAGCCGGCGCCCACTTCGGTCACCAGACGCACCGCTGGAACCCGAAGATGGACAAATACATCTTCGGCTCGCGCTCCAACATCCACATCATCGACCTGTCGCAGACCATCCCCCTGCTGCACCAGGCCCTAGTCGCCGTGCGCGAAGTCGCCGCCAAGGGCGGTCGCGTCCTGTTCGTCGGCACCAAGCGCCAGGCCGCTGATCCCGTGGCCGAAGCCGCCACGCGCTGCGCCCAATACTATATGAACAACCGCTGGCTCGGCGGCACGCTGACCAACTGGCGCACCGTGTCGGGCTCGATCGCCCGCCTGCGTGAACTGGACGCCCTGCTGGAAACCGGCGGCGAAGGCCGGGTCAAGAAGGAACTGCTGACCCTGACCCGCGAACGCGACAAGCTTGAGCTGTCGCTGGGCGGCATCAAGGACATGGGTTCCATCCCGGACATCATGTTCGTGATCGACACCAACAAGGAGGCCATCGCCATCCTTGAGGCCCGCAAGCTGAACATTCCGATCATCGCGATCCTGGACACCAACTGCGATCCCGACGGCATCACCTATCCGATCCCGGGCAATGATGACGCCGCTCGCGCCATCCAGACCTATTGCGATCTGATCGCTGACGCTGTCCTGGACGGTCTGGCCGCCGGCGCTGCCCACTCGGGCGTGGATCTCGGCGCCGCCGTGAACCCGGACGAGCCGATGCTGCGTGAAGCCCCCGCCAAGGTTGAGGCCGATGCTGTCCCGGCCGGCACGGAAGCTGTCGCTGCTGAACTGGAAGCCGCCGCTGAGCCGGTGGTTGCTGCTGAACCGGCTGTGGCCGACGAAGCCGTCGAAACCGAGAAAGCCGCGGTCTGAACCGACCCGCTTCTCTACGACGACGAAACTGACATGCGGCCGGTCTAGATCAGACCGGCCGCTACCGAATTCTATCTAAGGAGACCAGAAATGGCCGAGATCACCGCCGCCCTCGTCATGGAACTGCGCGCCAAGTCCGGCGTCGGCATGATGGACTGCAAGAAGGCGCTCCAGGAAACCGACGGCGACATCGCCGCTGCAATCGACTGGCTGCGCGCCAAGGGCCTGTCCAAGGCCGCCAAGAAGGCCGACCGCGTCGCCGCTGAAGGCCTGGTGGCCGTCACCTCGCGCGAAGACGGCAAGGGCGAAATCGGCGCCGCCATCGAGTTCAACGCCGAAACGGACTTCGTCGCCCGCAACGAACTGTTCCAGAACGCCGCCAAGGCCTTCGCTGAACTGGGCCTGGAGCATCACTCCGTCGAGGCGCTGCACGGCGCCGAACTGGAAGCCGGCAAGACGGTCCAGGACGAAGTGACCCATCTGATCGCCACTGTGGGCGAGAACATGCAACTGCGCCGCGCCGTCCGCCTGTCGGTCGATGAAGGTGTCGTCGCCTCCTACGTCCACAACGCGGTTTCGCCGGGCGTTGGCCGCATCGGCGTGCTGGTCGCCCTGCACGGCGGCGGCGACAAGGCCGCCCTGCGTGAACTGGGCCGCAAGATCGCCATGCACGTTGCAGCGACCGCTCCGCTGTCGCTGAACACCGACGATCTGGATCCCGCCGCCATCGAGAAGGAACGTCAGGTCCTGACCGAAAAGGCCAAGGAAGAAGGCCGTCCGGAAAACATGATCGAGAAGATCGTGGAAGGCCAGATCAACAAGTTCCAGAAGGACGTGGTGCTGACCAAGCAGCCGTTCGTCATGAACCCCGACGTGACCATCGAACAGTTGGTCGCCGACACGGGCAAGGAACTGGGCGCACCCGGCCTGCACCTGGCCGGCTTCGTCCGCCTGGCGCTGGGCGAAGGCGTCGAGAAGGTCGAAGGCCCTGACTTCGCTGCCGAAGTCGCCTCGATGACGGGCGGCCAGTAAGCCTCTCAGGCCTACGCGCTTCTGATATAGACCAAGGGTCGGCGGCTTCGGTCGCCGGCCCTTTTCTTTTGCGACTTTCTTTTGCGACGAACACCCACCGTGTGGAGGGCGACAATGAGCGATGACACTTCTGACGCCGGTCTCGATCTCGGCGAAGACGGTGGCGGCTATGATGTCGACGACTGGTCCCGGCTGACGGCCTTCACTGGGCGCATCGCCGTGCTGGACGATGTGCAGGCCAAGCGGGCGGTCTTCGCCCTGGGCGACACCGACGATCCCCGACCGCTCGATCTGGACCTGCCCCAGCCCGTGATCTGGTGGGAGGCGGACGGCGAACAGGCGGCGGTGGCCGTTCAGGCCGAAAGCCATATCGGGCCTGAAGGGGACGAGATGAATGTGCTGGGCCTGATCCTGCCGGACGGCGACGCCGTGGTGGCCTTGCTGGATGATGTCGATCTGGTGGACGACGCCGACCCGGTCTGGCGCGGTCTGGTGGAAAGCGCTGTAGGCGACGCCAGCACCTATGACTGACGTCCAGGCGCATTAGGCCGCACTCTCAACCTTTGCACTGACGGCGCGCATCAGGTCTTATCCCCGCGCATTAGTGATTCAGGGGAGTATATCCATGCGTCTGGCCGTCTTGTTGTCTGCAACCGCCCTCGTGCTCGCCACGCCTGTCGCCGCCCAAGCGCCGGATCGTGTCGTCATCAACGGCATCATTGATCAGGGTTTCAACCACTCGGAAGTGATGCAGACGGCGGGCTATCTGACCGACCGGATCGGCGGACGCCTGACCAACTCACCCCAGATGCGACAGGCGGAAGCCTGGACCCAGCAGCGGTTCCGCGATTACGGCCTGTCCAATGTCCGCGCCGACGGGTTCGAATTCGGGCGCGGCTGGTCGATCGTCAACTCCAGCGCCCGCATGGTCACGCCGCGTTCGCTGCCTTTGCGCGCCATTCCGATCGCTTGGACCCCCGGCACCAACGGCGTGATCCGGGGTGAGGTTGTTGTCGCCCCCATGACCTCCGCCGGTGACTTTGCTCGCTGGCGCGGCAAGTTGTCGGGCAAGATCGTCATGGTCACCCTGCCCAACTCAGGCTCTGAGCCGACCGAGCCGGCCTTCCGGCGCTGGACAGATGAAGAACTGGCGGGCCGCAACACCTACAACATCCCCACTCACAACGTGTCTTCGGTCGAGCGGCTGCGAGAGGTGGAGTTCGCTACGCGTCTGGACGCCTTCCTGCAGGAAGAAGGCGCGCTTGCATGGGTTCGCATGTCACAGCGTGACGGCGGCCTGCTGCACGGCAGCGGCTCGGGCTATCGCGCCGACGATCAGCGGCGCACGCCCGGCATGGAACTGGCGGCCGAGGATTATCGCCGTCTGGCGCGCCTGGCTCAAACCGACGCTGTTCCTACGCTGGAGCTGATGAGCGAAGTCCAATTCCACGATGAGAACGCCAACGCCTACAACATCCTGGCTGACATTCCCGGAACCGGCCGTTCCGGCGAATACGTCATGGCCGGCGCCCATCTGGACAGCTGGGTCGCCTCCGACGGCGCTGTCGACAACGCCGCCGGCAGCGCCGTGGTCATGGAGGCCGCGCGTATCCTGCGTGCGATGAATGTCCGTCCCAAGCGGACGATCCGCTTCGCCCTTTGGAGCGGGGAAGAGCAGGGCATCCACGGCTCCCTGGCCTATGTCGACAAATACCTGGCCACGCGTGCGCCCTTGGGCGACGCACAACTCGACGCCCTGCCGAACAACCGCACCTGGCGTCAGCGCTGGCCGATCCAGCCTCGCGCCGGTCACGGCGATCTGGTTGCGTACTTCAATCTCGACAATGGCTCGGGCAAGATCCGCGGCATCAATGCGGAAGGCAATGTCGCCGCCGCGCCGATCTTCCAGGAGTGGCTGGCGCCGTTCGAGAGCATGGGCGCCACGACGGTGTCCTTGCGCACATCCGGCAGCACCGACCACGTCTATATGCAGACCGTCGGCGTGCCCGGTTTCCAGTTCATTCAAGATCCGCTGGATTACGGCAGCCGCCTGCACCACACCTCGATCGACAGCTATGACCACTTGCGGGCCGAAGACCTGCGCCAGGCCGCCGTCATCCTGGCCAGCTTCCTGCTGAACGCCGCCAACAGCGATGAGCCCTTGCCGCGCATGCCGCTGCCCACCCAGCCCACGCCAAGCGACCCTTACGCCGCCAATTAAGGCTCTGTGACGCCGCCCCGGATCGCGCAATCCGGGGCGGTGATCGTCGCTGCGTCGAAAGGCGTCTTCTCCGCTGCCGCTGCGAGGACTAAGACAGCCGCATGATCGGTAAACTGAATCACATCGGCGTCGCTACGCCGTCCATCGACGCCAGTGTCGTCTTGTATCGCGACCTGCTGGGCGCCACGAAGGCTCACACGCCGTTCGACCTGCCGGAGCAGGGGGTGCGGGTCTGCTTCATCGACCTGCCCAACGCCCAGATCGAGCTGATTGAGCCGCTTGGCGAAGCATCGCCTATCCACGGCTTCCTGGCCAAGAACCCCAAGGGCGGACAACACCACGTCTGTTTCGAGGTCGAGGACATCATCGCCGCCCGCGACGCCCTTCGCGCCAAGGGCGCGACCATCCTGGGGACGGGTGAACCGCGCATCGGGGCGCATGGCACGCCGATCATCTTCGTCCATCCCAAGGACATGGGCGGGGTTCTGGTCGAACTTATGGAAACGCCGAAAGACGGAGCGCATTGATGCCGATCGGCCCCCTGACCATGTTCGCCGTCTACATCATCTGCTGGTGGGTGGTGCTGTTCACGGTCCTGCCGCTGGGCTCTTCGCGGGAAAGTCAGGAGCCGCCGACAGACGGCCGTCAGTGGGGCGCGCCGGAGACGCCGAATCTGAAGCGCAAATTCATCACCACGACCTGGGTGGCTCTTGTCATCTGGTTGGTGGTCATGGCCATCGTCTATGTAGGCTGGATGCCGCTGCCTAACCTGCTGCCGCCGTCGGTCTGACGATGACCGAGAAATTGTTTCTGCTCCATCCGGGCTGGACCGACGATCAGGGCGGTCCCTGGTATTGTCCGGCGGGGGCTGTGGTGGAAGGCGTTCTGGCCTTCTATCCGATCCTGCGGGATCGGCTGGAAATCGTCTATCTGAACCATCCAAAACCGCGACCGGCGGTGATCGAGCAGGTCGGCGAGGACCACCAGAGCTGCCCCATTCTGGTGCTGGATGGGGACCTGGACTGGCCAGAGGCGCAGGTCAGCGAAACAACTGGACGCGCTTTCCTGCAGGACGAGGCGATCATTCCCTATCTGGCCGCGCGGTACGGCATCGGGCGACCGCATCCCTGATGTGTTAATCCGCGCGCGCGGCCTAGCTTTAGCCCCGGTCGCACGGCTAAAGCTGTCGCTTCGCTTTGCTGCCGAGAGTCTGCCATGCGCCTGTCGCGCTATTTCCTGCCCACCCTGAAAGAAGCGCCTTCGGACGCGACCATCGTCTCGCACCAGCTGATGCTGCGCGCGGGCATGATCAAGCAGGAGGCCGCGGGCATCTACGCCTGGCTGCCGCTGGGCCTGCGGGTGCTGCGCAAGATCGAGCAGATCGTGCGCGAGGAGCAGGAGCGGGCAGGGGCGGTCGAACTGCTGATGCCGACGCTGCAACTGGCCGACCTGTGGCGCGAGAGCGGCCGCTATGACGCCTACGGTCCCGAGATGCTGCGCATCACCGACCGTCATGAGCGCGAGCTGCTGTATGGGCCGACCAATGAGGAGATGATCACCGACATCTTCCGCGGCTTCGTGAAGAGCTACAAGGCGCTGCCGCTCAACCTGTTCCACATCCAGTGGAAGTTCCGCGACGAGCGCCGTCCGCGCTTCGGCGTGATGCGCGGCCGCGAGTTCCTGATGAAGGACGCCTATTCCTTTGATGTGGACGAGGCCTCGGCCCGTATCGCCTACAAGCGGATGTTCGCCGCCTACCTGAACACCTTCTCGCGTCTGGGCCTGAAGGCCGTACCGATGCGCGCTGACACCGGCCCGATCGGCGGCGACCTGAGCCACGAGTTCATCGTTCTGGCCGAGACCGGCGAGAGCGAGGTCTTCTGCGACCGCAAGCTGGTCGAGATGGACGCGCCGGGCCACAACCTCAGTGTCGAGCAACTGGAAGGCGTATTCAACGCGCGCACGGCCCTCTATGCCGCGACCGAGGAAATGCACGACGCGGCCCAGTTCGAGACCCAGACCGCCGAGGGCGACCGCCTGTCGGCGCGCGGCATCGAGGTCGGCCACATCTTCTACTTCGGCACCAAATACTCCACGCCGATGAAGGCCAAGGTCGCCGGACCGGACGGTCAGGACACCGAGGTCCACATGGGCAGCTACGGCGTCGGCGTGTCGCGCCTGATGGGGGCCATCATTGAGGCCAGCCATGACGAGAACGGCATCATCTGGCCGGATTCGGTCGCGCCGTTCGACGTCGCCGTGATCAATCTGCGCAACAGCGACGAGGCCGTGAACGCCGCCTGCGAAGAGGCGGTCAAGGCGCTGGAGGCCGCGGGCCGCGACGTCCTCTATGACGACACCGACGAGCGTCCGGGCGGCAAGTTCGCCCGCACCGACCTGATCGGCGTGCCGTGGCAGCTGACCATCGGTCCCAAGGGCCTGGCCGAAGGCACGGTCGAGCTGAAGCGCCGGGCCACGGGCGAGAAGGTCGCCCTGCCTCTGGCCGAAGCGATGGCGAGGCTGGCCGCATGACCGACGCCGTGGCGGCGGCCAAGGCCGCCAAACCCGCCGGTCCCTTCTCGGCCTGGGAGGTCGGGCTGGCGTTCCGCTATCTGCGGGCCAAGCGCAAGGAGGGGGGCATCGCCATGATCGCCGTCATCTCCTACGTCGCCATCGCCCTGGCGGTGCTGGCCTTGATCGTGGTCATGAGCATCATGGCCGGCTTCCGCGCCACCCTTCTGGACCGGATGTTGTCCTTCAACAGTCACGCCTATGTGCAAGGACAGGTTCTGTATTCTCCTGATCGGGACAAGGTTCTGGAACGGTTGCGCACCGTGCCGGGCGTGGTCAGCGCCACGCCGGTGGTCGAGGCTCAGAGCCTGGTCCGCGCCGGGGGCATGACCACCGGCGCCATCGTCAAGGGCGTCTCGCCCGAGGGCCTGCGCACGCTGAACTATGTCTATGACAGCCTGTCGCTCGAGGCGCGCGAGAGCTTCGGCCAGGGCGACTATGGCGGCGACAACATATTGATCGGCGAAGCGTTGGGCGAGGCCATGGGCCTGCGGGTCGGCGACGCCATCACCCTGTATTCCCCCACCGGCGCCGACAGCGCCTTCGGCAATCTGGGCGGCCTGGAGAAGACCTACCGCATCGGCGGCATGTTCACCTCGGGCACCGCAGAGTTCGACCGCGCCTTCATCTTCATGCCGCAGGAGCAGGCGCAACTCTTCTTCGGCAAGGAGGGCGTCTGGGATTCCATCGACATTAAGGTGCAGCATCCCGACCGCGTCGGCGACATGATCGCGCCGATCCGCGAGGCGGCGGGGGCGGGGGCCTTCGTCAGCGACTGGCGCGACCGGATGGCGGCCTTCTGGGGCGCGCTGAAGGTCGAGCGGGTGGCCATGAGCATCATCCTGGGCCTGGTCGTCGCCATCGCCGCCCTGAACATCATCTCGGGCATCGTCATGCTGGTGAAGAACAAGACGCGCGACATCGCTATCCTCAGGACCATAGGGGCCAGCCAGGCCTCCATGCTGCGGGTCTTCTTCATGGCGGGGGCGACCATCGGCGTGGCCGGCGCTCTCACCGGGCTGGTTCTGGGCCTGCTGTTCTGCCTCAACATCGGCTCTATCCAGCACTTCCTGGAATGGGTGTTCCAGACCAAGCTGTTCGACGCCGACGTCTATATGCTGGACGCCATCCCGGCCCTGGTCGATCCGGTCGACGTGGTCTGGGTGACGTTGTGGTCGATGTTCATGTCCTGCGTCGCCGGGCTGATCCCCTCCTGGCAGGCCGCCAAGCTCGATCCTGTGGAGGCGCTTCGCTATGAGTAGGTCGAAAGCGAAATCCACAGCTTCTGCACAGGTTGACCCACAGGGGTCTGCACAGAGTTTCCCACAGGGCGCCGTCTTCTCCGCACGGGACATGACCCGCACCTATGACACTGAGGCGGGCGGCCTGACGGTGCTGAAGGGCGTCAATCTGGACGTCATGCCGGGCGAGATCGTCGGTCTGATCGGGCCGTCGGGGTCTGGCAAGTCATCACTGCTGCATGCGGCGGGCCTGCTGGAGCGGCCGACATCGGGCGTGATCCATTTCGACGGCGCCGATGTCGGAGATCTGAGCGAGCGCGAGCGGACGCACATCCGTCTGGCCAGCATCGGCTTCGTCTATCAGTTCCACCATCTGCTGCCGGAGTTCGACGCGCGCGACAACGTGGCCCTGCCGCTGCGCATCGCCGGGCTCAAACAGGCCGATGCGCGCGCCCGGGCCGAGGAGCTTCTCAGCAAGCTGGGGCTGGGCGACCGGCTGACCCATCAGCCGGCGCAACTGTCGGGCGGCGAACGCCAGCGTGTGGCCGTGGCCCGCGCCCTGGCCAACAAGCCGCGCCTGGTTCTGGCCGACGAGCCGACCGGCAACCTTGACCCGGCCACCAGCCAGACCGTGTTCCAGGCTCTGCATGACCTGGTCAAACAGACCGGCGTCGCCGCCCTGATCGCCACCCATAATATGGAGTTGGCGGGCCATATGGACCGCGTCTTCGCGCTGAAGGACGGCCATCTGGAGGAACGCCCCGCTGAGGGACGCGCCTACTAGGATCAGTGCAGCCGGTTGAGCGCGGTCGGCTGGAACGACGCCCCGGAGGTTTCGGAAAAGCCGTCAGCCTCGCGTTCCATCTGACGTGACGCGGCCCAGGTCAGCAGCGCCCGAATGGGTTCTACGGGCGCGGAGGGATGCGCCAGCTGTTCGCGCAGCCACTGCATCTCAGCGCCGAACAGCCGAGTGTCGAGCCGCTCCCAGTGGTGAAAGTCCCGGGCCTTTATCGTCGACCGCTCCAGCACCCGAGTCTCGGTTTGCCAAAAACCAGCCTCGACCAAGACCATGAGCCGGTCGATCGACGCACTCGCGCCCTGGGCGACATGCACGCCCAGATTGTCACAAGTTGTAAAGGCGCCGGTGATGTCCAGCACCTGCATCTGGCGCCGCAGAACCGCTGTGAACTCCGTCACCCCGTCCGGCGTTCGGGCAGGCCCTGTCAGGACGCTGACGTAGACGATGGTCTCCAGCAGCATGCGCCTATACTCGATAATCTTTGTGAAAGAGCGCTGTTCGGTAACGGTGGCGGGGGTTTCACGCAATTGCGTGTAACTACGAAGTTTCGTAAGGCCACCCCGCCTGCGATGATCTCTGTTCAGGCAGAGGTTGTTGCGACGCTATTGTCTGCGGATGTGGACGTGTTGCTGGACCTCGGTTATCGATCATGGATCGCCGGCCACGGATTCCCGGAAAGGATGTGCGAGCCGGACTATGGTAGCGTTGCGGGATCAGGATAAACCGAAGAACGGCCTGCCCTTGCGCGAGAATGACGTGCTGGTGATCGATGACGATCCGTCGGTGCTTCAGTCCCTGCTGCTCAGCCTGCGAGAGGCCGGAATTCCGGCCATGGGCTTCGGTGATCCGCTGGCCGCCCTGAACCACGCCAGCGAGGCTGCGCCCACCTGTATCGTTGTTGATCTGATGATGCCTGGCATCGAAGGTCTGGATCTGGTCAGCGCCCTGTGTGCACTTGAAAAACATGCCGTCATCCTGGTCAGCGCCTTTGTCGATATCGGCAAGACGGTCGACGCCATGCGTCTGGGCGTCGATGATGTTTTGCAAAAGCCCGTGGCCGACGATGTGATGGAGGCCGCCATCCGGCGGGCCCGCGTCAGCCTGAAAGCCGCCAAGCCTGAGGCCGATGTCGGCTTCACCCGCCGCGAACGTCAGGTCGCCGCACAGATCCTCGGTGGCCGCACCACCAAACAGATCGCCCAGACGCTGGAGCTCAGCCCACGTACGGTCGAATTCTTCCGCGCAAGCCTGCTGAAGAAGACGGGGTCTCCGAACACGGCCGCCCTGGCCGCGGCCCTGACCAAGCTGGGCTTCACCGAACACTGAGCCTGCCGGACGCCTTGTTTCGGCTCGGGTGTTGACGAGAACAAATCAGCAACATAGAACGTAACCAGAACATGTAATCTGGGGACAAGATCATGGCGCGTTGGACGAGGGATATGCTGTCGCTTGCATCATGCGGCGGCTTCGTCTGGATGGTGTGGCAGGCGTCGTTTTTGATCACCTGACCGGACCAGCGCCCGCGACCCGCCATCGGGTCCGAATCCGCCTAGGGTCCACCATCGGCTTCCGCGCCTGTCGGGGCCAGCGGAGTTGGAATGTCACAAGGCCCTGCCCAATTCGTCCATTTGCGGGTCCGTTCGGCCTATTCGCTGCTGGAAGGCGCGATCAAGGCGGGCAAGGTATCCGTTCTGGCGGCGGATGCGGGCATGCCAGCAGTCGGTGTCGCGGACAGGGCCAATCTGTTCGGGGCTCTGGAGTTCAGCGAGGGCGCCAAGGGGGTGGGCGTTCAGCCGATCCTGGGATGCGCCCTGCCGGTGCGCGGCATCGGCGGCCAGATCAACGAACGCTGGGCCAAGGTTCCGACCGTGGTTCTTCTGGTCCAGAACGAGGCGGGTTGGCTGAACCTGTCTGCGCTGTCGTCCTCGGCCTATCTGGACGCCGGGCCCGTCGATGAGCCGGGGGTGCCGTGGGATAAGGTCGTTGCTCATTCCGAGGGGCTGATCCTGCTGTCCGGCGGACCGGACGGCCCGGTCGATCCATTGTTCGTTCAGAACAAGCCGGAGGAGGCGCAGGCCGCGCTGGCGGCCATGCAGGAGACCTTTGGCGACCGCTTCTATGTCGAACTGCAGCGTCATGGACTGGCCAGCGAGCAACAGGCCGAGCGCGGTCTGGTCGAATGGGCCTACGCCCACGACGTCCCCCTCGTGGCCACCAACGATGTTCACTACGCCAAGGCGGCGCAGGCTAAGTCGCACGACGCCCTGCTGTGCATCGCGGACGGCGCCTTCACCGGCCAGGAGGACCGCCGCCGGATCACCGGTCAGCACTGGTTTAAACCCGCCGCCGCGATGCGCGAACTGTTCGCCGATCTGCCTGAGGCCTGCGACAACACCATCGACATCGCCCGGCGCTGCGCCTTCACTGCGCCGACCCGTGCGCCGATCCTGCCGCGCTTCGACACCGGCGCCGGTCGTTCCGAACCCGACGAACTGATGCACCAGGCCCGCGAAGGCCTGAAGGCGCGTCTGGCCCAAGTCACGCCCGCAGCGCCTGAGGAGGAGTACTGGACCCGCCTCGAATGGGAGGTCGGCATCATCCAGCAGATGGGCTTCCCCGGCTATTTCCTGATCGTGGCCGACTTCATCAAATGGGCCAAGACGCACGGCATTCCGGTGGGGCCGGGACGGGGGTCCGGCGCGGGTTCTCTGGTCGCCTGGTCGTTGACCATCACCGATCTGGACCCCTTGCGGTTCGGCCTGCTGTTCGAGCGGTTCCTGAACCCCGAACGGGTCTCCATGCCCGACTTTGACATCGACTTCTGCCAGGAGCGGCGCGAAGAGGTGATCGACTATGTTCAGGACCGCTACGGCACCGACCGTGTGGCCCAGATCATCACTTTCGGCACGCTTCAGGCGCGCGCCGTGCTGCGCGACGTGGGCCGAGTGCTGCAGATGCCGCTGGGCCAGGTGGACCGTCTGGCCAAGATGGTGCCGGCCAACCCCGCCAACCCCGTGACCCTGGCCCAGGCCATTGAGATCGAGCCGCGTCTGCGTGAAGCGCGCGACAATGAGGCGGCGGTGGCGACCCTGCTGTCCACGGCGCTGGAGCTTGAGGGGCTGTATCGCAACGCCTCGACCCACGCCGCCGGCATCGTCATCGGCGACCGGCCGCTGGTCGAACTGGCGCCCCTGTATCAGGACCCGCGCTCGACCATCCCGGCCAGCCAGTTCAACATGAAGTGGGTCGAGGCCGCCGGTCTGGTCAAGTTCGACTTCCTGGGCCTGAAGACCCTGACCGTGCTGGATCGGGCGCGCCAGTATCTGGAGCGGCGCGGCGCGGCGCCCGACTGGAACGGCCTGCCGCTGGACGATCCGGCCACCTATGAACTGATGGCCTCGGGCCAGACGGTCGGGGTGTTCCAGCTGGAATCCCAAGGCATGCGCGACACCCTGCGCAAGATGCGCTGCGGCTCCATTGAGGAAGTCACCGCCCTGATCTCCCTCTACCGGCCCGGGCCGATGGAGATGATCGACACCTATATCGACCGCAAATTCGGTCGTCAGGAAGTGGACTATCTGCACCCTTCGCTGACCGAGGTGCTGACCGAGACCTACGGCGTCATCATCTATCAGGAACAGGTGATGAAGATCGCCCAGATCCTGGCGGGATACAGCCTGGGCGAGGCCGACCTGCTGCGTCGGGCCATGGGCAAGAAGAAGAAGGAGGAGATGGACTTCCAGCGGGCGCGTTTCGTTGCGGGCGCGTCCGAAAAGGGCGTTTCCGAGGAACAGTCCGGCGGCATCTTCGATCTGGTGGCCAAGTTCGCGGGCTACGGCTTCAACAAGTCGCACGCTGCGGCCTATGCGCTGATCAGCTTCCAGACCGGCTGGCTGAAGGCGACGCACCCGGTCGAATTCATGGCCGCGTCCATGTCGCTGGATCTCAGCAACACCGACAAACTCGCTGTTTTCTATCAGGATTGCCGTCGTTTCGAAGTGCCGGTGAAGTCGCCGGACGTGAACCGCTCCTCGGCCGACTTCGACGTGGCCTGGGAGGAGGCGGCGGACGGGACCAAGACGGGGTCGGTCCTTTATGCCCTGGGCGCCATCCGCAACGTCGGGCTGGAGGCGATGAAGCATCTGGTCGAGGTGCGCGAGACCGGCGGGCGCTTCACCGACATCTTCGACTTCCTGGAACGGGTCGATCCCAAGTTCGTCAACAAGCGGGCGATGGAGAACCTGGCCCGCGCCGGCGCCTTTGACAGCTTCCACACCAACCGCCGCCAGTTGTTCGAACAGGCCGACACCCTGATGGCCTATTGCCAGAGCGTAGCCGCGGAGCGGGCCTCGTCGCAGGTCTCCCTGTTCGGCGGGGATCAGGCCGGGGCCGCGCGCCCACGTCTGCGTCCGGTCGAGCCTTGGATGGGGCCGGAGCGGCTGGATCAGGAACTGTCGGCGGTCGGCTTCTACCTGTCCGGCCACCCGCTGGAGGACATGACCTCGGCGCTGAAACGCAAGCGCGTGACCTTCGTGGCCGAGGCGACGGCCCTGGCCGAAAGCGGCCATGAAGCCTTCCTGATGGCGGGCGTGGTGCGCCGCCGCCAGGAACGGGCCAGCGCCAAGTCGGGCGAGAAATTCGCCTTCGTCACCTTCTCCGATCCGACCGGCGAGTTCGAATGCCTGTTCCCGCCCGAACAGCTGCGCAAATGCCGCGAAGTCTTGGAGGTCGGCGCCTCCATCATGGTCCGGGTGCGGGCCAAGAGCGCCGACGGCGAGGTGCGCTTCTTCGGCGACGACGCCAGCCGCCTGGACACGCTGATCGACGATGGCGCCATGGGCCTGCGCATCCACGTCTCGGCCAGGGGAACGGATACGGAGGCGCTGAAGTCGCGACTGGAACGGGCGCGGGCTGGAGGGACCAATGGCGGCGGCAAGGGCGGGGAAGTGTCGCTGATCGCCACGCTGGACACCGCCTCCTTCGGCCGTCGCGAGGTGGAGTTGAAACTGCCGGGCCGTTACCGGCTGGACGGCGCCCTGCGCGGCGCTTTGAAATCGGCGCCCGGCGTCGTTTTGCTGGAGGATGCGTGATGACCCAGACTCATGAAGGTTCCTGCCGCTGCGGCGCCGTCGCCTATGAGGTCGACACCGATCTGGAGGGTTTGATCGAGTGCAACTGCTCGCACTGCTACCGCAAGGGGCTGGTGCTGGCCTTCGTCAAGCCGGACGCCTTCCGGCTGAAGGCGGGCGAAGGCGCTCAGACGGCCCATACCTTCAACACCCATAAGATCACCCACCTGTTCTGCGACACCTGCGGCGTGCAGTCCTTCGCGCGCGGCACGGCCCCGAACGGCGATGAGACGGTGGCGGTCAACATCCGCACCCTGACCGACATCGAGCCGTGGAGCTGGACGGCCCAGCGGGTCGACGGGCGCAGTTTCTGAAACCCTCTCCCAATGGGAGAGGGCTTGAGCTCCCAAGAGCCCGCAAGGGCGATTGGTTGCGCGAAAGGGTGAGGGTCGGGTGGTTCAGGACTTCCGCGAACGCTACCCCTCACCCTTTTGCCTTAGCCGATCGCTTCGCTCTCGGAGGCTCAAGCCCTCTCTCGCCGGGAGAGGGAAGTGCTTCTAAACCCCGTCGGTCACCGCATAGACCATGACCCCCGTGGCCACGGCCAGGTTCAGGCTGTCGGCGCGGCCGCGCATCGGGATTTTGACGTTGACGTCGCAGGCGGCGGCGAGGGCGTCGGTCAGCCCGGCCTGTTCATTGCCCATCAGGATCAAGGCCGGGTGCTGGATGGCCGCGTCGCGATAGCCGTGGGCGGCGTCCAGACGGGTGCCGATGACGCTGCCGGGCCAGGTCTGACGCCAAGCCAGGAACTCCTCGACCGTGGCGCGGGCGATGGCGACGGCGAAGACCGAGCCCATCGTGGCGCGCACCGCCTCCACCGAATAGGGATCGACGCAGTCGCCGATCAGGATGACGCCGCCGCAGCCGGCGGAGTCCGCCGTGCGGATGATGGTGCCCAGATTGCCGGGGTCGCGCACCTGCTCCAGCGCCACCCAGGCGGGGGCGCTGGCGGGCTGAATGGCCGACAGGGGCGTATAGACCTGGTCGAACACGCCCAGCACCGTCTGCGGATTGTCGCGGCGGCTGATCTTTTCCAGGATGGGATGGGTGACGACCACCACCTCGCCGCCTGCCGCCCGGGTGGCGTCGCGGGCGCGGTCGAGGATGGGATGTTCGCGCGCCTCCATGCCGACCATGAGCAGGCGAGGGATGCGTTTCTGATCAAGAGCTTCACCGATGAACTTCAGACCCTCGGCGAGGAAGCGTCCGGTGTGCTCGCGCTCCTTGCGCATATGCAGGGCGCGCACCGCCTTGACCGTGTCATTGGTCAGCGAAGTGATCAGCCGGTCGTCGGGATGGGCGCTCATGCGGACCACCTGGCGAAGAAGCTGAGGCCGATGGCGCGGCCGTCCGAACCGTCCTCGGCCAGGGCCAATTCGCCCCAGTCGATGGTTCCAGCCCGGTCCGACACGGCCTCGGCCATCAGATGGGCCAGAGACAGGCCCGAGATGCGCGCCGCATAGGCGTTGAGCAGCAGGAAGGAGGCGTCGTCGGACAACAGGGCGGCGCAGTCCTTCAACAGACCGGGCAGGTCCTCGAACAGGCGCCAGACTTCGCCCGTCGGGCCGCGTCCGTATTTAGGTGGATCCAGGATGATGCCGTCGTATTTCACGCCGCGCCGGACCTCGCGGGCGGCGTATTTTCGGGCGTCCTCGACGATCCAGCGGATCGGCCGGTCGGACAGGCCGGACAGTTCGGCGTTCTCGCGCGCCCAGGCCACGGACTTCTTGGAGGCGTCCACATGGGTGACCTCGGCGCCCGCCGCCGCGCAAGCCAGGCTGGCCACGCCGGTGTAGCCAAACAGGTTGAGGATGCGGGGCGCAGTTTTCTTTGCGCTATCGCCCTTAGGGCTGCTTGAGCGCTTGAGCGTTCTGATCCGTCCGTCCAGCCACTCCCAGTTGGCGGCCTGCTCGGGGAAGAAGGCCAGGTGGCGGAACGGGGTGAAGCGGCTGGTGAAGCGCACATCGCGCCAGGCCAGGGGGAAGGTGTCGACTGGCTTGCCCGCAAAACGCCAGCGGCCGGACTCATCCTCATCGGTCGGATCGAACACGGCATCGGCCTGATCGAAGGCGGCGGGATCGCGCGGCGACCAGAAGCACTGGGGCTCGGGCCGTACGACGGTGTAGGGGCCGTAGCGCTCCAGCTTGCGCCCGTCGCCGCTGTCCAGCAGGGCGTAATCCGCCCAGGCGCGGGTGACGAGGGTCTCAGGAACGGGATTCAAACGTGGCGACATGAGGCGCAGATAGGCGGACAGCCGCCTCCACGTCCAGCACCTCCTTCTTCAGGTCGATGATCGCGGCAGGTTTCGCAGGGGCGTCGGCGCGATGAGATGTCTTGTTCCAATTGAAAGGTTCGCGAACCAACCGCCAGGAGGCATGCACAAAAGCCAGGCTGAGCAAGGACCAGTAGGCAGGCGCGGCAAGCATGTCGATCGGACTGTACTCAATGCCGGCACGTCGAGCGCCGATCGCGCACGATGTCCAGGCGCTGGCGGCGCCGATGATGCAGACGACAGGGGCCAGAAAGGGGATCACAGGCCACAGACCCGCCATGGCCGCCACGCTGACGGTTGCTGCGAACCAGGCCAGGGAGGGGCCATGGATGGCTGCCGACACCAGGCCGGCGCCCAGACTGATGAACAGCGAGAACAGGCCCGCCGGACCCAGCCGCCAGCCCCTGCGCGTGTGGACGCCCAGGGTCTGCATATAGCCCTTCAACCAACGTGTGCGTTGCGGCAGCCAGTTGTCCATATTGCCAGGCGGAGTCTCCCAGGTCGGTCGCGAGATCACACCTTGCAGCCAGCCGTTTCGCCAGAACCGAAATCCGAGATCAGCGTCCTCAGTGACGTTGTAGGGATCCCATCCTCCGATCAGGCGCAGCACATCGACGCGGAAATGATTGCTGGTGCCGCCCAGCGGGAATGGCAGACCCAGCCTTGCCATGCCGGGCATGAGCACTTCGAACAGGGCGGCGTACTCCGCCGCGAACTGTCGATCCAGAAAGGGTGAAGGGGACCCCGCGCGATGTTTGCGTCGAATACGCAAGGGGGCTTGCAGGCAGGCCAGGCGGCCGGACATATCCTGGCCGAAACGCGCCGCCGCCTCTCTGAGCTGCAGCGGATCAGGATCGTCCTCGGCGTCATAGACGGTCAACAGTTCGCCCGTGGCCCGCTCCAGGGCGCAGTTCAGGGCTCGGGGCTTGGTCTGCGGCGATCCTGGCGGGGCGATAAGGACTTCCAGCCAGTCAGGCCGAGACGCAGCCAAGGCTGCAGCGATGGTGGCGTGATCATGGGCTTCAAGAACGAGCAGGCCCTGCAATCTATCGGATGGATAATCGATCTGGGACAGGTTCTCGATCAACTGGCCGACCACGTCGACCTCGTCATGAAGGGCCGCTACGATGGTGTAGCGCGGCCAGACGGCGGGGTCAGGCGCACTCGGAGGCGCGCGTCGGCTGAGAACGACCAGAAGGATGCGCCAGGCCGCCATGGCCAGAAAAAGAAGAGCGAAACCATACAGCAGGACATTACCGGCCAGGCTTGGGACGAATATGAGCATGGCGGCGCCGCCCAGAAGCACCAGACCCAGACAGGCAAGTTGATCGAATGAGAAAGTCCGCATCCGCGCGCTGTTAAAGCGCGACGGACGGTGGCGATCACCGACAATGCGGCGATCCGAAAGGCTGCTGACCCCCGTCCGCTCCATGCCGAAATGGTTAACGAAGTGATTCGCCCGGCGCAAGCGGTTGGCTCTGCACAAGGTTTGCCGCTATTCATGGCGACCGTCCCGGAGCGCCCCTTGACCTCGCCGCCCTCACCTCAACGTTCGCAACGAAAACCCAAGGGGGAGGGGCATGCGCGTCGTGCGGAGATTCTGGCGGCGGCGGAACGGATATTTGTCGATCACGGCTATGACGGCGCCACAATCCGCAAGATCGCGGATGAGGTAGGCCTGTCATCGACTGCCCTCTACATGCATTTCAGCGACAAGAGCGAAATCTTGCACGAGATTTGCGAGCGATCGTTCGAACAGTTGCTGATCGTCAATCGTCGAGTACTGGCCGAGCCTGCGTCGACGTCGGTGCGGATGCGGCGGCTGATGGACGCCTATGTGCAGTTTGGCTTCGATCATCCCAACGCTTACCGTCTTGTTTACATGACCCGTCCGATAGAGGCCCAGCCCGCCGAGACGGCGGCGCAGGGCATGGGTGTCGCCCTGTTCCAGTCTTTCGTCAGCGTGGTCGAAGAGGCGCAGGTCGAGGGGCTTCTGCGAGGAGAGACGCTGGCCACGGCACAAACACTGTGGGCTGGCGCACATGGCGTGGTGTCGCTGATGATCACGAAACCCTATTTCGACTGGGTGGAGCGTGACCTGCTGGTCAGCACCACTCTGGACGCCCTGTTCGCAGGTCTGCTCAAACCGTGAGCCGCCGCTGGGCCTTGGGCGCTGTCATATTGCTTGCGTGGAGCGTGGCGGTTTCGGCCGAGGCGCGGCCTCTGCGCGTCATGTCTCTGGATCAGTGCGGTGACCAGTACGCCCTGGCGCTCAGGCCCGACGCGGACCTGGCCCTGTCGCCCCGTGCTGACGACCCGGATTCCTGGCTGAGGGAGGCCGCTGCCGGTCGTCGCCGCGTCCGCCCGACGCTAGAGGCGGCCATTGCCTTCAATCCTGACGTGGTGGTGCGCTACTGGGGCGGCGAGCCGCGTCTGCTGGCGGCGCTGGAGGCGCGAGGCGTGCGGGTGCTGACCATCGAAGACGCGGTCGATATGGAGGGGGTTCGCGCAAATATCAGCACCCTGGCTGCTGGTCTGGACGCCCAAGCGAAAGGCGAAGCCTTGCAAGTCCATATGACCGAACGGCTGACGCAGGCGGCGACGCCGCATGAGGCGCCGGTGTCGGCTCTGTATCTGACGCCGGGCGGCTTCACGGCGGGGCGGGGCACCTTGATGGACGCCATTCTGAAGGCGGCGGGCTTCGCCAATCTGGCCCCGTCAGCGGGCTTTGCGCCCGTCAGCGTAGAGCGGGTGGCCCTGTCGCCGCCGCGTCGCTTCATTCTGGGCATGTTCGATCGTATCCGAGACGACTGGCGAGGGCCGGGGCGTCATCCTGTGATCCAGGCTGCTGTGAAGAACCGTGTCGCGGCGCATCTGCCGGCTTCGACGCTGAGCTGCCCCGCCTGGTTCGCCGCCGACGCCGCCGCCATGGCCAGAATTGGGACGAGGGCGGGCGTGTGAAACGGCTTATCTTGACGCTGGTCGTGCTGATCCTGCTGGCCGCCGTGTGCGGCGTGGCCCTGGGAGAGAGCAACTTTGACGCGGCCCAATGGCGCCAGGCGCTGAGCGAGCCCGGCTCCGGTCCGGCGGACGTCCTGTGGCTGGTGCGGGCGCCGCGTGTGGCGACGGCGCTGATGGTGGGGGCGGCGCTAGGTCTGGCCGGGGCTGTGATGCAGGGGCTGTTGCGCAATCCTCTGGCCGATCCAGGCGTGCTGGGCGTGTCGGCGACGGCGGCTCTGGGCGCGGCCTTGGCCATCGTCATGGGCGCTGCCACCTGGCCCGGAGCGGTCGAGACGGCGGCGTTGATCGGCGCAGGATTGGCGGGCGGATTGCTGATCGTGTTTTCGGCGCGTGTGAGGTCGCCCGAGGCCCTGATCCTGTTCGGCGTGGCCCTGTCCAGTTTCACGGGTGCGGCCACGGCCCTGATCTTCAACCTTTCACCATCGCCCATCGCCACCGCCGAGGTGATGAGCTGGCTGCTGGGCTCGGTGCAGAACCGCAGCTGGATCGACGTGGCCTGGGTGACGCCGGCTGTGATCCTTTCAGGCGTTCTGGCGGCTCTGGCCTCTCCGGGGCTGAAGATGCTGACGCTTGGGGAGGAGACCGCCCAGACCTCAGGCCTGCCGATGGCGCGGCTGCGCCTGTTGGCCCTGCTGGCGGCGGCGCTGGCGACGGGGGCGGCGGTGGCCGTGGCGGGTGTGATCGGCTTTGTCGGTCTGGCGGCGCCGCATCTGGTGCGGACGCTGGTGCGGGGCGATCCTGCGCGGCTGCTGGCCCCCAGCGCCCTTGCGGGAGGGCTGATGCTGGTCGTCGCCGACCTGATGGCGCGGATGACGCCGACGGATCAGGAACTGAAGCTGGGGGTGTTCACCGCCCTGGTCGGCGCGCCCCTGTTCGCCCTGATCGCCTGGCGCGCGGCGCGGGAGTGGCGGCTGTGAGCGCGCTTCAACTGATCGAGGCGACGGCCCGGCTGGGCGGGCGCACGGTTCTGGATCGAGTGTCGTTCAGCGTGGCGGCGGGAGAGGTCGTGGCTCTGGTCGGCCCGAACGGCGCCGGCAAGTCCAGCGCGATCCGGGCGCTGGCGGGACTGGTTCCCCTGACTGCCGGACAGGCGCAACTGGGCGGAGAGGATGCGGCGCGGCTCAGCCCTGCGCACCGTGCCGAACGCGCCGCCTATTTGCCTCAGGAGCGGCGCATCGCCTGGAACATGCCGGCGGTCGAAGTGGCGGCGCTGGGCGCGCCCTTCCTGTCAGCGGGCGAAGCCATGATGCGCGCACGTGCGGCGTTGGAGACGGTTGAAGCAGGTCACCTGGCCGATCGCGGCGTGGCCGAAATGTCGGGCGGCGAACGCGCGCGCGTGCTTTTGGCCCGAGCCCTCACGACGCAGGCAAAGGCTCTGCTGGTCGACGAACCCATCGCCGGACTGGACCCGGAGGCGCAGTTGATGGTTCTGGCCTTGTTGAGGGCGCGGGCGGATGCGGGGCAGGCGGTTCTGGTCAGCCTTCATGACCTGGCGCTGGCCGCGCGCTACGCTGACCGGGTCGTGGTGCTGGATCAGGGCGGGGTCGCCGCCGACGGTGCGCCCGCCGACGCCCTGACGCCCGAGATCATGGCCCGTGTCTTCGGCCTGACCGCCCGGTGGGTGGAGGGACCGGACGGCCTGTTGTTGAGCGCTCGCCGTTACTCAGTCGGTTCCGGCGCCGGGGTGAACTCACCTTCGGACGGGGCATAGCTGTAGGGCTGCGGGCCTCTGGGCATGCCGCGGCGCAGGTCCTCGGACAGAGTCAGGGGGGCGGAACCGCCGTTCAGGCGCGCCCGGTAGACCTGCATGTTTTCCATCACCCGCATCATGTAGTTGCGTGTCTCGGTGAAGGGGGCGCACTCGATGAAGTCCACCGGATCGACCTGACCGGCGCGCGGATCGCCGCAACGCGCTACCCACTGTGCCGGACGCGCCGGACCTGCGTTGTAGCCGATGGTGGTCAACAGCATGGAGCCGTTGAACCGATTGGTCAGATCACCGAGGTGATAGCTGCCCAGGGTCATGTTGTAGTCGGCGTCGTACAGCTGTTCGTCAGAGTAGGGCATGCCCAGTTGGCGCGCCACGATGCGACCGGTGGCGGGCAGGAATTGCATCATGCCGCGCGCATTGGCGTGTGAGCGCGCACGCGGGTCGAAGCTGGATTCCTGACGGGTGATGGCCAGGGTGAACTCAATAGGCGCAGCGCCGGGAACCTGAGGCGGCAGTCGGACGGGATACTGGCGTTCAGGCATCAGGAAACCGCGCTGGCTGGCGGCGCGGCCGACCATCATGGCGGTGAAGCCTTCGCCATAGTTGCGCGACATGTCCATCAACAGGGCCAGATCGGTCCCCGACGGCAGGACGTCATCAAGCTGATAGGCGAAAACGCGGAACAGGGTGGTCTCATTCGTTTCGCCCAGAATGCGCATGGCGCGGACCATCTCATTAGCCTCGAAGGCGTCGATGTCCCTTTGTTCGGGCGCTGGATCACCGGGCAGCGTCAGGGTGCGGACCCCGGCCTTCTCTGCCGCCAACTGGCCGTAGAAGGTCTGGATGTGGCGCGAACCGGCCTGATAGTATTCGACGGCGGCGGGCGTCAGGCCCTGAGCCTCGGCGGCGCGGCCCAGCCAGTAGAGGGCGCGGCCCTGAGTGATCGGCGTGGATGAAGCCTGGCGCAGGGTCTCGAAATGCCGCGCGGCGCGGGCCGGATCGTTCAGCTTCACCAGAGCCACCCAGCCGGCGAAGAACTCCGCATCCACCTTGCGTTCACCCGACGGGAAGCCGTGGTTGTTCATGGCGTCATAGGCGGCCTGCCAATTCTGCCGCTGCAGGGCGTCGAGGAAGTAGTTGCGGCGCTCGCTCCACAGCGTGTCCTGACCCTCCTTGTGCGAGGGAGCCGGGGGCAGGGCGGCCAACAGGGGGAAGGCCTCGGACTGGCGCGTCTGCGAGCGCAGGATGCGGACGCGCTCCTGTACGACGTTGGGATCCATGGCCTGACTGGGCGTCAGGCCCGCCACCACGGCGTCGGGGCTGTAAGCGGTGCGCAGGGTCAGAACAGCGTTGGCGATGGTCTGACGCTCGGGCGAGGCGAGGGCGATCATGGCGCGCGTCGCCGGGCCGTGCGGGCCGGACAGCAGCATGGTCAGGCGCGCGTCGTGGTCGCCCTGGCTCAGCCAACCGCCCCAGCGCGACAGGATGCGCGCCTGGCTGGCGTCGTCGAATGAGCGGGTCCGCCACCAGTCGGTGACCAGGGCGCGGGCCTGATCCTGCTGCCCGCGCTGCTCATAGGCGGAGGCCAGGGCGATGGCGCCCTGAACCGTGGCGGGCGGCGTCGTGGCGAAAAACGCAAGGGCGGCGTCAGGGCCGGCGAAGCCTGTGTCCATCGCCCGCTCGGTCACGGCGCGGCGGCTGTCGCTGCGAGGCCAGCCGTTGAAGGTCGAATCAGCCACGGCCAGATCGCTGAAGCTCATCTGCCCGGCGGAGGTGTCGATCAGGGCCCATTCGATCAGTTTGCGGGCCACGGGATCGCTGATGGAGGCCGCAGCGTTGCGGGCGCCGGACACGTCGCGGGTGCGGGCGGCGGCCAGTCCCTGGCGGAACATAGCGGTGTCGCTGTCGCTCAGCACGCGCGGTTGATTGCTGACGGGGCCAGCCACGGACTGATAGGGCACCGCCTGCGGCAGAAGAATTTCGGGTGCGGGCGCAAACAGGGCGATCGCGGCTGCCAGGGCGGTCATTGTCATGCCGTGCTTAATCCTCATTTGTTGCAGTTGCGATCAGGTGATCCGCAACCTACCCTCCGCGCTCCGCTTCGGCGACTGTCGCCACTTCCACGCAGGACCATCGTTTCAATGCCCGCCCCCTTATTCAAGGGCGTGATCACCGCCCTGATCACACCTCTTCGTGACGGAAACGTGGACGAAGCCGCCTTCGCCGCCCTCATCGAGCGCCAGATCGCCGCCGGCATCGGCGGGCTCGTGCCTGTCGGCACCACGGGCGAGGGCGCCAGCATGGATTTGGACGAGCACAAGCATGTGATCGAGCTGTGCGTGCGTCTGGTCGCCGGGCGCGTGCCGGTCATCGCCGGGACCGGATCGCCCTACACCAAAGAAGCCATCGAGCTGACCCGTCACGCCAAGACGGTGGGGGCGGACGGCGCCCTGATCGTCACCCCCTATTACATCCGCCCGTCGCAGGCCGGGATGGCCGCGCATTTCGAGGCTATCGCCGACGCGGTGCAACTGCCGATCGTGCTCTACAACGTGCCCGCCCGCACCGGCGCCGATCTGACCAATGAGACGGTGGCGAGGCTGGCGGCCCATCCGAACATCGTCGGCATCAAGGACGCCACCGGCGACATGAGCCGGGTCAGCTGGATGCACGCCAACATCGGCGGCCAGTTCGACCTGATCTCTGGCGATGACCCCAGCTATCTGGGCTATCAGGCCTATGGCGGCGTCGGCCTGATCTCGGTCGCGTCGAACGTCGCGCCCGAGGCCATGGTGGCCCTGCACAATGCGGCGGCGGCGGGCGACTACGCCACGGCGCGGGACTGGCAGGACCGGCTGATCGGCCTGTGCAAGGCCCTGTTCCTCGACAACTCTCCGGCGCCGACCAAATATGCGCTGCACAGGTTGGGCCTGTGCAGCGAGGAGGCGCGCCTGCCGCTGTCTCCGACCTCTGACGCGGTCAAGCCCGCCATCGACCGCGCCATGGCGGATGCAGGCGTCGGCTGATGGCTTCTGACAAGCCCAAGACCAAACTTCTGGCCGAGAACCGTCGGGCCAAGTTCGACTACTTCCTGGAGGACTTTGTCGAGGCCGGGATCCAGCTGCTGGGCACGGAGATCAAGGCCCTGCGCGACGGTCGGGCCAACATCGCCGAAAGCTATGTCTCGCCCGAGGGCCGCGACCTGGTGCTGATCAACGCTGACATCCCGCCCTATAAACAGGCCAATCGCTTCAACCACGAGCCGCGCCGCCCGCGCCGCCTGCTGCTGCACCGCAAGCAGATCGACCGCATGATCGGCGCCGTCCAGCGCGACGGCCAGACCATCATCCCCGTGCGCCTGTATCTGAACGAGGCGGGCAAGGCCAAGATCGAGATCGCCATGGCCAAGGGCAAGAAGCTGCACGACAAGCGTCAGGCCACGGCGGACCGCGACTGGGCGAGGGACAAGGCGCGATTGATGAAGGACCGGGGGTAGGTGGAAGAGGCGGACCTTCCTTCGCCAGATGCTTACTCAAGCTTCAAGCCGTTTATCAAAGGCGTCTTCAGCCAGTGGCATGCGACGACGTTCACATTGAACGGGGAGTGCTTCTCTACAGCTGAACAGTGGATGATGGTTGCAAAAGCCCGTCTCTTTGGAGACGACGCCGCTGCAGCGTCGATCCTCGGCACCGACGATCCCGCGCAGCAGAAACGGTTTGGTCAGACTGTCGAAAACTTCGATCAAACAGCTTGGGACAAAGCCAAGTTGGGGATCGTGTTCGCCGGAAACTACGCAAAGTTCAGCCAGAACGACGGCGCCGCTCGTCAGTTGCTCGCCACAGCCCCTGCCATGCTCGTCGAGGCGAACCCGAGAGATTGGATATGGGGCGTAGGACTAGCGATTGATGATCCCAATGTTGGAGACCCGATCCATTGGCGTGGCTCTAACCTGCTCGGACGCATTCTGACGAAAGTCCGTGGCGAACTCTAACCGCACTCAATCGCCGCCCGCGCCCGTTCGAAAATCTCTTCAAACATCGCCGGGGTCAGCCGCCCTGTGTTCGTGTTCAGCCGCGAGCAGTGGTAGCTGTTGATCAGCGTATAGCCCGCCGCCTGACCTTCGACGCCGTGACCGGGCGGGATGGCGGTTCCGGGCAGGCCCAGGGTCTTCAAAATGCTGCGGCGCGAGATGTCGCCCAGGGTGACGATGACCTTCAGGCGCGGCAGTTGCACCAGCCGGGCTTTGAGGAAGGGCCGGCAGGTCGCCTCTTCCAGCGGCGTCGGCTTGTTCAGCGGCGGGGCGCAGCGCACGGCGTTGGTGATCATGCAGTCGATCAGCCGCAGGTCGTCCTTGCCGTCGGGATCATAATGGCCGGTGGCAAAGCCGGTCTTCTTCAGCGTCTCATACAGAATGACCCCGGCGCCGTCCCCGGTGAAGGGCCGCCCCGTGCGGTTGGCCCCCATCCGTCCCGGCGCCAGGCCCGCGATCAGCAGTCGCGCGTCGGGATCGCCGAAGGAGGCGGCGGGACCGTTCCACCACTCGGGATGGGCGGCCTGATTCTCGGCGCGGTATTCGACCAGCCGCGGACACAGCGGACAGTCGCGCGGCGGCTCGGCGGGGTAGGGGAGGGTCATTGGCCGCCTCCCGCCCTTGGCCGCCCAATCTCCGGCAGCAGGTCATACAGGTCCACAAACGCATCCCCTTGACGGCGCAGTTCGTCGGCGATCTGGGGCGGCTGGCTGCGCAGGGTCGAGACGACTGTGACGCGCACCCCCTTGGCCTGAACCGCCTCGACCACCCGGCGGAAGTCGCCGTCGCCGCTGAACAGGACGGCGTGGTCCAGATGCGGCGCCATCTCCAGCATGTCGACCGCGATCTCCATGTCCATATTGCCCTTGGTGCGGGTGTGGCCTTGCGCGTCGGTGAAGCGTTTGACCGGTTTGGTCACCAGGGTGAAGCCGTTGTAGTCGAGCCAGTCGATCAGCGGCTTGATCGGCGAGAACTCTTCGCCCTCGACGATGGCCGTGTAATAATAGGCGCGGACTAGACGGCTTTCGGCGCGGTGCTTCTCGACCAGTTTGCGGAAGTCGAGATCAGCGTTCAGGGCCTTGGCCGAGGAGTAGAGATTGGCCCCATCGATGAATAATGCGGTGCGGTCGGTCGAATAGGACGTCATGGAAAAGGGCTCCGAAAATCACGCCGTCCCGGCCGCCGTCGAAATGGACGGCGCAGATGACCTGGACCAGGCTGTCATCGTCGCGCTGGGCTGCAATGACAAGGGGGTCTGGTGCGACTGCCGTGAAGCGCTGGAGGCCGCTCTGGCGCGGTTCCGGGCCGAGGGCATCGACGTCGTCGCACGCTCGTCGTGGTGGTCTTCACTGGCCTGGCCCGACCCGACCGACCCGCCCTTCCTGAATGGTGTGGTGGTGGTGCGCACCGCGCTGGAGCCCCATACCCTGATGGCCACGCTGTCGCGGATCGAGGATGTGTTCGGGCGGCGCCGTAGCGAACGCAACGCCCCGCGGACACTGGATCTGGATCTGATCGCCTATGGCCGGCTGAGCGGCGAGCTTGATGGACTGATCCTGCCGCATCCGCGCGCCGCCGGTCGTCGTTTCGTCATGGGGCCTCTGGCCGAGATCGCACCGAACTGGAGTCATCCGCAGGGCTTGGGGACGGCGCAAGCCCTGCGTGATGCGGCGACGGTCGGCATGGACGCGGCGCCCGCGCCGGGTTGAAGGTGCAAATAGACGCCATGTGGCGTTGCACAATTGAGCGCAACGCTCTATTTTACACGGTTCTTCCTGCCGCCCGAGGATATCCATGGCCCGCGTAACCGTTGAAGACTGCATCGAAAAAGTGCCGAACCGTTTCGGTCTGGTGCTGCTGGCCGGCAACCGCGCCCGCAACATCGCCAATGGCGCGCCTCTGATGCTGGATCGCGACAACGACAAGAACCCGGTCGTGGCCCTGCGCGAAATCGCTGAAGACAAGGTCGTCCCCGATGAGGCGATCGAGAGCATCATCGTCACCCTGCAGCGCGTCGATGAGCGCACCGAGGCGGAAGACGAAGCCGAGATCGCCGGTCTGCTGGCTGAGCCTCAGCACATGAACATGGCCGAGGCCGAACTGATCCGCGCGCTGCAAAGCGACCGGGACGGCGGCCAGGAGGAGCGCTACTGAAGGTGGAGCCTGAAAACGGCATCACCATTCTGCCGGCGCGTCAGCCCGCGCCTACCGCGCGTTCTGGCAAGCCAAAAGCAAAAGAAGCCGCGTCTGATGAAGCGCTCGAGCCCAAGGCCCGGGTGCTTCGTCAATTCGAGCTGGTGGAGGCGGTCCGCGCCTATGACCCCACCGCCGACGAGCAGCTTCTCAACCGCGCCTATGTCTATGCGATGAAGATGCATGGCTCGCAGTTGCGGGCCTCGGGCGATCCCTATTTCGCTCACCCGATCCAGGTCGCGGGCATTCTGACCGATTATCGCCTGGACACGGCGACCATCGTCACCGCCCTGCTGCACGACGTTGTCGAGGACACCTCGGCCACCCGCGACGACATCGCCCAGATGTTCGGCGAAGAGATCGCTGTTCTGGTCGAGGGCGTGACCAAGCTGTCGCGGCTGGAGCTTCAGGCCGAATACACCCGCCAGGCCGAAAACCTGCGCAAATTCATCCTGGCCATCTCCAAGGACGTCCGCGTCCTGCTGGTCAAACTGGCTGACCGTCTGCACAACATGCGGACGCTGAAATACGTCAAGCCCGAGAAGCGCGAGCGCATCAGCCGCGAAACGCTGGAGGTCTATGCGCCGCTGGGCCGGTCCATCGGCATCCACTCCATCGCCTCCGAACTGGAGGAGCTGGCGTTCGAGCACCTGAACCCCACGGCGCGAACCGCCATTCAGCGCCGTCTGGAGGCTCTGAAGCTGGAGCATGGCCGGGCCATCGAAGGCGTGTCCGGCGAGGTTCAACGCGTGCTGGAGGAGGCGGGCGTCCACGCTGTCGTCCTGGGCCGCGAGAAGACGCCCTATTCGATCTGGCGCAAGCTGCAGAGAAAGTCTGTCGGCTTCTCCTCCCTGTCCGACATCTACGGCTTCCGGGTGATCGTTCAGGCCGAGGACGACTGCTACCGCGCCCTGGGCGTGATCCATCGCGCCTGGCCCATGGTGCCCGAGCGGTTCAAGGACTTCATCTCGACGCCCAAGTCGAACAACTACCGCTCGCTGCACACCACTGTGGTCGGGCCTTCGGGTCTGCGCATCGAGATGCAAATCCGGACCGAGGCCATGGACCGCGTGGCCGAGGACGGGGTGGCGGCGCACTGGGCCTACAAGAACAAGTCCTACGGCTTCGACAAGGAGGCCATGGAGCAGGGCGGCGGCCGCGATCCGCTGCAGAACCTGCGCCATCTGGTTCAGGTCATCGAGCATGGCGAGGGCGGCGAGGACTGGGTCGAACACGCCAAGCTGGAGATGTATCTCGAGCAGGTCTTTGTCTTCACGCCCAAGGGTGCGCTGATCACCCTGCCGCGCGGCGGCATGGCGCTGGACTTCGCCTATGCGGTCCACACCGAGGTCGGCGACACGGCGGTCGGCGTCAAGATCAACGGCGAGCTGAAGCCGATGCGCACCCAGCTCCAGAACGGCGACGTGGTCGAGATCGTGCGCGGGGCCAAGCGCGAAATCCCCGTCGACTGGCGCTCTCTGACGGTGACGGGCCGGGCCCGCTCCGCCATCCGCCGCCACATCCGCACCTCGGAACGTGACGAGTTCCAAAAGCTGGGCCGCGCCACCTTCGAACAGACCCTGACCCGCGCGGGCAAGACGGCGGCGGACGTGTCTCTGGTTCCCGTGCGCGAAACCCTGGGCTTCGCCAGCGACGAAGATATCTATGAGGCCATCGGGCGCGGGCGTCTGTCGGCGGCCAAGGTCGGCGAGACTTTGTTCCCCGCGCTGGCGGGCCGGATGAAGGCCGGGCCGGACCGCAAGCGGATCGACGATGAACAGGCGCGTCTGTTCGTGCGCGGCGGCGGTCTGACGCCGGGGGTCAGCATCAACTTCGGCCAGTGCTGCTCGCCGGTGCCCGGCGACCGCATCGTGGGCATTCTGGAGCCCGAGGCGGGCCTGACGGTCCACACCATCGACTGCCAGCGCCTGGCCGACTACGCCGACGACGACTCCGTCTGGCAGGACCTGCAATGGACGCCCCAGGCTGAGCGCGGCGCCGTCGCCGCCGCCCGCATCCATGTCACCATCCAGAACTCGGCGGGCGTGCTGGGGCAGGTGGCGACCATCATCGGCGAGGCGGGGGGCAACATCCTCAACCTGGTGATGAGCCATCGCCAGCAGGACTTCTTCGATGTCGAGATCGACGTCGAGGTCGAAGACGCCAAGCACGCCACCATGATCATGGCCGCCCTGCGCGCCAATCCCTCGGTCGATTCGGTCGACCGCGTCCGGGGCTGACGCGCGTCGTCATCCGGCCTCCACACGACAGAAAGCACAAATGACTCCTGAACAGCAGAAACTCGCCAACGAAGCGCAACTGGCCTCGCCGTCCTACAAGCTGGCCGCCACCGATCAGGACTTCCTGCTGGGCGACACCATGCGCGGCGTGCGCTTTCTGCTGGAATACGCCAAGGCCGAGGAGGCGCTGCGGGCCTGGGGCGTGCGTT
>Ga0233377_1000079_pt1 | contig 62724 bp, 53 predicted proteins | sample ElkDunMinimDraft_6_FD_191540 | JGI IMG/M metagenome (GOLD analysis project Ga0233377, IMG submission 191540) | Fecal eukaryotic communites from dung pellets of Tule Elk in California, USA - Elk Dung E36 | ecosystem: Host-associated > Mammals > Digestive system > Large intestine > Fecal | place...
CGCCTCGATCAAGTGCGTGCCGAGCAGACGGCCAACAAAGAAACGCCGCGCTACGACGGCCACTGTATGCACATCGCCCCGCAAGAGGCGCAGCAGCGTATTGCTGCGGGCGAATCCCATGTAATTCGCATGAAGGTGCCCAGCGAAGGTGTGTGCCAGGTGCAGGACATGTTGCGCGGCACCGTGGAAATTGGCTGGGACCGCATGGACATGCAGGTGCTGATGAAGGCCGATGGCCTGCCGACCTACTTCCTCGCCAACGTTGTTGATGACCACCTTATGGGCATCACTCACGTGCTGCGTGGTGAAGAGTGGCTGCCGTCGGCGCCCAAGCTGATCAAGCTCTACGAGTACTTCGGCTGGGAACAGCCACAGCTGTGCTACATGCCGCTACTGCGCAATCCGGACAAGAGCAAGCTGTCCAAGCGCAAGAATCCAACCTCGGTGACTTTCTACGAGCGTATGGGCTTCATGCCTGAGGCGATGCTCAACTACCTGGGCCGCATGGGCTGGTCGATGCCCGACGAGCGCGAGAAATTCACCCTGGCGGAGATGATCGAGCACTTCGATATCAATCGCGTATCCCTGGGTGGACCCATCTTCGATGTGGAGAAGCTGTCCTGGCTCAACGGCCAGTGGATCCGCGAGCTGAGCGTTGATGCCTTCGCTAGCCAGGTGCAGCGGTGGGCCCTGAATCCTGAATATCTGATGAAAATCGCACCGCATGTCCAGGGGCGGGTGGAAATCTTCAGTCAAATTGCGCCTCTGGCAGGTTTTTTCTTCTCCGGCGCGGTGAATCCTGACCCTGCACTGTTCGTCCACAAGAAGCTGGACGAAACTCAGGTACGGCAAGTGCTGCAACTGACCCTCTGGAAGCTGGAAGCCCTGCGCCAGTGGGAGAAGGAGCGCATCACGGAGGTGATCCAGGCGGTGGCCGTGCATCTGGAGCTGAAACTGCGCGACGTGATGCCGCTGATGTTCGCTTCGATTACCGGTCAGGCCAGTTCGGTTTCGGTGCTCGACGCCATGGAAATCATCGGGCCGGACCTCACGCGCTTCCGTCTACGCCAAGCGCTGGAGCTGCTTGGTGGGGCCTCGAAGAAAGAAGTGAAGGAGTGGGAAAAGACGCTGGCGGCGATCAGCTGAGAATTACCGCCTTCCTCGGTCAGGGAGCCAGGCGCTCCCATGGCCGGGCCTCTGCGGTAAGTATTTGTTCTCATGCTGAAATTTCTTGGGCGAACAAATAAAATATCGTTGACACTACGCGGGGCCGCCCCTAATATGCGCCCCGTCCTCGAGATGGGGCTATAGCTCAGCTGGGAGAGCGCTTGCATGGCATGCAAGAGGTCGACGGTTCGATCCCGTCTAGCTCCACCAATCTCGAAGCAAGGTTTTTGCCACCAACCTGTAGTTAGGTATTTACGGGTTGCGCTTGAAGGTTTTGTCCCCTTCGTCTAGTGGCCTAGGACACCGCCCTTTCACGGCGGTAACAGGGGTTCGAGTCCCCTAGGGGACGCCATTTCCAGTAGCGATGCGTAAGCGTCGCAAGTCGGGAGACGTTAAATCCGGGGCTATAGCTCAGCTGGGAGAGCGCTTGCATGGCATGCAAGAGGTCGACGGTTCGATCCCGTCTAGCTCCACCAATCCACGATGGTTCGCGGTTGTTTTGCGAGTCATTCATCGAAGGTTTCGTCCCCTTCGTCTAGTGGCCTAGGACACCGCCCTTTCACGGCGGTAACAGGGGTTCGAGTCCCCTAGGGGACGCCATTTTTATTGCCCGTTTTGGGCGCCTAAGGGTCATTTCTAACGGAATGACCCTTTTTGTTTTGTGCTGCAAGGCGCGGCGGTGCGGCAGGCGTTTTGGCGTGCACGACTCATGTGCTGAATGATCCGTCATAGCAGGCGCAAGGGCGCAGCGTCGTTCGGTTGCAATAGACTTGCGACTCCGTACGGCACTGCAGCTAACGAGAGGTATGCATGGTCTGGGATCATCCCAAGGCGTTCATTGTCGATATCAAGGTCGAAGCCGAGCACATCGATGAGCTTGGTCATGCCAATAACGCGGTATATGTCGCCTGGCTGGAGCGTTGTGCCTGGCAGCACTCCCAGAGCCTGGGTCTGGGGTTGGAGGATTACCAGCGGCTGGATCGCGCCATGGCCGTGCTCAGGCATGAAATAGACTATCTGGCGGCTGCCTATCAAGGAGATCGCCTGCAGTTGGCGACCTGGATCGTCCAGTCTGATCAGCGTCTGAAGATGAAGCGTAATTTTCAGTTGGTCAGGCCTGCCGACGCAGCCACCTTGCTGCGCGCGCAGACCACGTTCGTGTGCATCCAGATGTCGAGCGGTAAGCCAAAGCGGATGCCGGCCGAGTTCGTCGAGGGGTACGGCAAGGCGCTGGTAACACCTTGCCCGTTCGAACTCTGACTATTTCAGTGTTGCTCGGGTTTTTTCATTTCCGCCTCTCGACGTTGCTTGGCCTCCTCTCGCCAATTTTCCTGCACTTCGTTTGTCATGCGGGGATCGGGATCGGTGCCGGTGGGGTTCTGATAGCCATGGGCTGACGCGGCGTCATCGTGCGCCCGCTGTTCCATGGTCGAATCCTTCGGCTGGCTTTTTCTCTCGTCGTCACCAGCCATTGCGGCTGTTGCGACGAGGCCGGCAAAGATGGCTAGGGCAAGCTTCGAGTTTTTCACTGGCTCTTCCTCCGGGTGGTCGGGATGGTATCGTCCCCTCCAAATTCCGACTCGGAGCTTGCGCGGATGTTCGTTTCGAGTACGCATGGGTGCTGATGGGGCCAAAGAAGTTGCGCAAAATCATCCACGTCGATTGCGATTGCTTCTATGCCGCCATTGAAATGCGCGACGACCCGAGCCTGGCCAATCGACCCATGGCGGTTGGTGGGCTTGCTGATCAGCGTGGCGTCATCGCCACCTGCAACTATGAGGCGCGCGCATACGGGGTGAGGTCGGCGATGGCCTCGGCGCATGCGCTCAGGCTCTGCCCGGACCTGCTGATCGTCAGGCCGCGGCGGGAAGCCTATCGAGAGGCTTCGCAGGAAATCCACACGATCTTCCGCACCTATACCGATCTAATCGAGCCATTATCTCTCGACGAGGCCTTTCTCGACGTCACCGGTTGTGAGCACTTCGCTGGCAGCGCCACCCGTATTGCGCAGGACATTCGCCGTCGTGTCTGGCAGCAGCTTCGAATTACCGTCTCGGCGGGCGTTGCGCCCAACAAGTTCCTCGCCAAGATCGCCAGCGATTGGAAGAAGCCTGACGGCTTGTTCGTGATCACGCCGGCGCAGGTGGATGACTTTGTGCTCGACTTGCCGGTAACCAAGCTGCACGGGGTGGGGCGCGTCACCGCCGAGAAGCTTGAGCGCATGGGTATCCGTACCTGCGCCGATCTGCGTTTGCGCAACCGCCTGGACCTGCTGCGTGATTTCGGCTCTTTTGGCGAGCGGCTCTGGGCGCTGGCGCAAGGCATCGACGAGCGCCCGGTGCAAGTCGAAAGTCGTCGTCAGTCGGTCAGCGTGGAAAATACCTACGACCGTGACCTGCCGGATCTCGCTGCTTGCCAGGAGCGTCTTCCCGAGCTGCTGCAGGAGCTGGCGCGGCGCATAGCCAGGCTCGACAGTCGCTATCGACCTGGCAAGCCCTTCGTCAAGCTGAAATTCCACGACTTCACCCAGACGACCCTGGAGCAATCCGGCGCGGGACTGGAGCTTGAGGATTATGCCGATTTGCTCGCCGGCGCCTTTGCTCGCGGTAAGCGCCCGGTGCGTCTAATTGGGGTTGGGGTACGGCTGATCGATTTGCGTGACCAGGCCGAGCAGTTGAGGTTGTTCTGACTGCTGATCGGCCCTGCTTCATGATGGGGTTATCACTCCCGGCGCCGAACGGTCTCGGTGCTGCCGGTCGGTGTTTCTTGCTCGGATGATAAAAGAGGGGATTCCCTAGCCTGCCTGAACCAGGGTCCCCGAAACTGGTAGACAGAGCTATGCATCGCCTGTGCCAGTTTCGGATTTTTACTGCTGGTGCGTCGAGGGTCTCGCATGGCGTGGCTTGCGCCTCTGCTCGGCAGGGGAGAGATGAGGTGCCAGGCCGACCGCTGTGCCTGCTGCAGGTGCGAGCATGCCGAGCATGTGCGCATATTGGTGCAATCAGTTCTGCTCAGGCCATACCCTGATCGGCTCGCCCTCGGTCGGCCAGAAGCGTAACTGGTCGATGTTGGAGACGTCCCAGCGCTTGATGCGTGAAAGCAGGTCCAGGAAGCGATTTTCCTGATCCATTATGTGCTCGGCGCATAATTTGCGGGTGCTGCCGATTTCACCGAAGTGGATCTGCTGACCCTCGCGTTGGTAGCTGGCGAACCAGTGATTGCAGCCAGCGTTGCCGTAGGCGCGGTCTTCGCTGAAGGTCAGGGAAACAGGGTTGCGGCCGACAACGGGCTCGTCGCCGATCCATTCGACGATATAGGTGACGTCGTTCTGGAGCGTAAGGGGCTCGACCGAGCAGCCGAGTGCGGCAAAGGCGGTGAGGCCGAGAAGAATTTTTGATTTCATTGCTGCGCTGCCCGGCATGCGGGGCAGAGATGACGGCCACCAGCGTTTGTCCAGCCCAGTTCGGCAATACGCGCTTCGGCGGAGAGCGCTCGAGCGGCTTCGCCAGACTTGGCGTCGACCGCGAATTCAAAATCCAGCTGTTTGCCGCAGGCGTCGCAATTCACCTGCCAGTTGTGGATCGCCAGCTCGCGAAACACCGGTCCACTGGCCATGGCTGTCCATTGGCCGGGCGGGTTGATCAGATGACGGACCTTGTCCACCGTAAGGCGTTGTGACAGGTCACGGCTGCCCTTGAGCGTGACGATCAGCACGTCACCGCTGCGGATCGAGCCGCCGTTTCCGGTGACCTGATAACGACCCGGCGCTAGTGCGCGGCATTCGGTAAGGGTATATGCGGGGTTGAGCAGGTTGTAGCGGAAATCGTGTTCGGCCATGACTCGGATCGATTGTGAAAGGAACGACGCGCAATGCTAGCACGCCTCCCCGATGAAGCTCTCCCGAAGCGCGCAGGTGCGTGTCGCTTTCGCTTTGTCGGCGGTATAGCCAGGCAGCGAGGCGGGTGTGGCAAGCTCGCTGAGGAATCGGCTGCGCGCAAGACAAGCAACAGGACATCTGCGGCGCAGCCTGCGAAAAGTCCAGAGGCTCCACGCCGCCTGCAAAGACAGGCGGGCCGCGTGCCTTCCGTAGGCGTTGCCTGCCGCGGCGATGATAGGCAATAGCCTGCCGGTGGCATCCAAGACTCGTTTCAGGGCTGTCGGGCGCGTTGCCGAAATTGGAAAGTCGTACCCTTGCGTACAAAAGCCCGCACGTGCCTCGGCTTTTCAGGTATAGTACGCGCCGGCTGAAACCAGCCCGCGTTCAGGTATCGCAACAATACGAAGCGCTGCTTCGGCTGCTGTCAGCTTTCGAGCTACCCTTGACGATTCATCATTCATTCGTTTTCGCAAACCCCGCCGACCAGGCTGCCAGGGTGACCTTCGGGCGTTACATGGCATATGCAGCTTCGGAACATGGGTCTTTGCGGAGCATCAGGAAAGACCCATGACCCAGGAAATCGGCGGCTTTGCCGCACTCGGTATTCACCCCGACGTATTGGCTGCCATCAGCGCAGTCGGCTATGAAGAGCCATCCCCCATTCAGACTCAAGCGATCCCGGTGATCCTGGGTGGCCACGACATGATCGGCCAGGCCCAGACCGGCACCGGCAAGACTGCCGCCTTCGCGCTGCCGATCCTGTCGAAGATCGATCCCGCTCGTAAGGAAGTGCAGGCACTGATTCTGGCGCCAACCCGTGAGCTGGCGTTGCAGGTCGCGACTGCTTTTGAGACCTATTCCAAGCAGATGCCGGGGCTGAGCGTTGTTGCCATCTACGGCGGCGCTCCGATGGGCCCGCAGCTCAAGGCGATTCGCCAGGGCGCGCAGGTCGTCGTCGCGACGCCTGGTCGCTTGGTCGACCACCTGAGCCGCAACGGCGCGCTGCTCTCAACCGTTCAGTTCATGGTGCTCGACGAAGCCGACGAGATGCTCAAGCTGGGCTTCATGGATGACCTCGAGAAGATCTTCGAAGCCATGCCGGAAAGCCGCCAGAGTGTGCTGTTCTCCGCCACGTTGCCGCACTCGATTCGCGCAATTGCCGAAAAGCACCTGCGCGATCCACAGCACATCAAGATCGCTGCCAAGACTCAGACGGTCGCCCGCATCGAGCAGGCGCACCTGATGGTCCATGCGGATCAGAAGATCGGTGCCGTACTGCGCTTGCTGGAAGTCGAGGATTTCGACGCGCTGATCGCCTTTGTGCGCACCAAGCAGGCCACCCTGGATTTGGCCGCGGCGCTGGAAGCCAAGGGTTACAAGGCTGCCGCATTGAACGGTGACATCGCCCAGAACCAGCGTGAGCGCGTCATCGAGTCGCTCAAGGATGGTCGCCTGGACATCGTTGTCGCCACCGACGTGGCCGCTCGCGGTCTGGACGTGGCGCGCATCACTCACGTGTTCAACGTGGACATGCCGTACGACCCTGAGTCCTACGTGCACCGCATCGGCCGTACTGGTCGTGCTGGTCGCGAAGGTCGCGCACTGCTGCTGGTCACTCCGCGTGAGCGCCGCATGCTGCAAGTGATCGAGCGCGTAACCAATCAGAAGGTTGTCGAAGCTCGCCTGCCGAACGCGCAACAAGTGCTGGACGCCCGTATCAAGAAGCTGACCAACAGCCTTGCGCCGCTGGTGGCTGATGCTGAAGCCAGCCATGGTGAGCTGCTCGACAAACTGGTAGCCGATATCGGTTGCAGCCCGCGGGCGCTGGCCGCCGCGCTGCTGCGCAAGGCCACTAATGGCCAGGCGCTGACCTTGGCTGACGTTGAAAAAGAACAACCGCTAGTGCCGAGCGGCGCACCACGCGAGCGGTCGGAGCGTTCCGAGCGCCCTGAGCGCAGTGGTGGTGATCGCGAGCGTCGTGCTCCGGTACCGCTGGCCGAAGGTCGTGCCCGGTGCCGTACCCCGTTGGGCGCTCGCGATGGTATCGCGGCGCGCAACCTGCTCGGCGCCATCCTCAATGAAGGTGGCTTGGTGCGCGAAGCCATCGGTCGTATCCAGGTTCGCGACAGCTTCAGCCTGGTCGAACTGCCAGAAGAAGGCCTTGAGCGCTTGCTCGCCAAGCTAAAGGACACCCGTGTTGGCGGCAAGCAGCTCAAGCTGCGTCGCTATCGCGAAGATTGATCCTTAGGTGAGTAAATTGAAGGCGGGCTTTTTAGCCCGCCTTTTTTGTGGGCGGAGGAAAGATGTGGGGGCAGCTTTTTCTCTCGGTCCATGGAAATCAAACTCAATCCTCACGCCAGGGTTGAAATCCGCAGCGTTCCAAGCGCGGACATCATCGATGTCAGGCTGAACAACAATCATATTCCTGATTTGACAGTCAACCACCCCTGCTTAAGAAAATAGCAGGCAGACTGTTCAAACTCTGAACAACATGCTACAAACAGGCACAAGTCAAATGATCTAGGCGCTTGAAAACGAAGGGAAAACCATGACCAAGTCGGAGTTGATCGAGCGAATCGTCACCCAGCAAGGGTTGCTGTCGTCCAAGGATGTGGAACTGGCTATCAAGACCATGCTTGAACAGATGGCTCAGGCGCTCGCCACCGGGGATCGAATCGAAATCCGTGGCTTCGGCAGTTTTTCCCTCCATTATCGGGCCCCCCGAGTCGGCCGAAACCCCAAAACCGGCCAGTCCGTCCCGCTGGATGGCAAGTTCGTTCCCCATTTCAAGCCGGGGAAGGAGCTGCGGGATCGGGTAAATGAGGAAGAATAGTTTCTGGCGGTGGCGATAAGTAGGTGCGTGATCTGGCTCTGTCTTTCTGCCGTGGTTCTATCTCTCGCGCTTCCTTCGGCTTAGGCTTGATGTATTGCTTCGTGGCAGATGGCCTGAAGGATGCTTCACTCCGCCGCGGCCAAATCGAAATCGATTGGCAGAACTCCGCTTATTCTCGACTAGACCGTGCCAGCCATCTCGCGGCTTATCGAAACTTCACTCCTTCCGAAAATCAGTAAGTGCGAGCGTGTACAATCCGGCGTTCGGGTCAAGCAGGAGCTAGTAGGGTGCCTACCCCCACCCCTAGCCGGCCAAACAAAGGGAAGTCTCAGTCGTAATTCTTGAGTAAAATAACCGCCCAGCTGCATATGGTTCAGGGAATCTTGCAGGCTGGGAAAACTTGTATCCATGGCGCCTCAATGCGGCAGCCTTCCAATTTTGGGGCTCTATGTTCTCGGTTTTCAAGAAACTGTACGCGCTGCTTAATCATCAGGAGCGTCGACGCGCCGCCTTGCTATTCGTTCTTATGTTGGCGGCGGCCCTCGTTGAAGTAATAGGCGTTGCTTCGGTCATGCCGTTCGTGGCCGTGCTGTCGAGCCCGGAAGTAGTGGAGTCCAATGTCTACCTGTCCAGCCTATTTGAGTGGTCCGGGATCCAGGAAACACGTTCGTTCATGTTTGTTCTCGGTGCTTTGGTTCTTGTAGTGTTCGTATCGAGCCTTGCTCTAAAAGCACTTAGCGCTTATTCCATCTTGCGCTTTTCAAACATGCGCTCGCATGCCTTCTCGTACCGGCTGCTGGCTGGCTACATGGCCAAGCCTTACACCTTCTTCCTGGGGAGAAACACGGCTGATCTCAGTAAAACGCTTTTTTCAGAAGTGAGCGAAGTGATCAATGGGATTCTGTTGCCTGCTCTGAAGATAGTGTCGGGCTGCATCGTGGCTCTCCTGGTCATATCCCTTCTGTTTATTATCGAGCCACTGCTTACCTTGGTAGTCGGTGCGGTGTTGGGGGGTAGTTTTTTTGGAGTTTATGTTCTGAGTCGAAAAGCGCTGAAGCGTCTTGGAAGTCAAAGAGTGGCTGCAAACAGCCAGCGCTTCGTACTGGCTACTGAGGCGTTAAATGGTAACAAGGAGTTGCGCCTGCTGGGGCGGGAGCACTCCTATCTTGAGCGCTTCGAAAAAGCTTCTGAAACCTTTGCGCGTCATCAGGCGGCGAGCAAGGCTATGGGGGATATACCGCAATATGCCATCCAGGCTATTGCGTTTGGTGGCATCTTGGTCCTGATTCTTTATCTAATGGGCCGTTACGGCGGCCTGCAGGAAGCCATGCCGGTAATTGCGCTGTATGCGTTTGCCGGTTACAGGTTGCTGCCCGCCTTTCAGGAAATCTTCAAAAACAGTACTCAACTTCGCTTTTATCACGCAGCTTTGGATAGCCTCCATGCGGATCTTTCAGATGTGGCATTGCCTCCAGGCAGTGAGAAGCGTACTGAGGCCAGTTCTGATTTAGGCCGTCTTAAGGGTGATATAGAGTTGCAAAACCTTACGTTCCGCTATCCAGGTGTCGAGAACGCTGTCATCAATGATCTCAGCTTGAAGATCAAGGTTGGTAGCTGTATCGCTTTTGTCGGTAGCACCGGGGCGGGCAAGAGTACCGTTGTGGATTTGATTCTCGGTTTGCTCACTCCCCAGGTGGGTAAAATTCAAGTAGCCGGTCAGTCCTTAGGCGCACAAAATATTAAAAGCTGGCAACACAATATTGGCTATGTACCTCAAAGCATCTATCTTGCTGATGCGACCGTGGCTGAGAATATTGCCTTCGGTATACCGTACGAACAAATCAATCATGCTGCTGTAGAGCGGGCTGCGTACGCTGCACATATCCATGAGTTCATCAGTACCCAATTGCCGGAAGGCTATCGGACCGGGATTGGGGAGCGGGGCGTACGGCTATCAGGCGGCCAGCGCCAGCGTATCGGTATCGCCCGCGCGCTGTATCATGACCCGGATGTGGTGGTATTTGATGAAGCCACGAGTGCCTTAGACAACGCCACCGAAGCTGCAGTGATGGAAGCGGTAAATGAGCTGGCCGGAAGTAAAACGGTGATCCTCATTGCGCACCGTTTGAGTACGGTAAAACGGTGCGACACGATTTTCATTCTGACCCACGGGCGTTTGAGCGGGGTGGGCACTTATGATGAGTTGATTGCAAATAATGAGGCTTTCAACCGTATGGCCTCGGGTAAAGCCTGATTTGGAGTATCACGTGTTAACAAACAAGACCATTCTGGTTACTGGCGGCACTGGTTCGTTCGGTAATACGTTCGTACCGATGACGTTGGCTAAGTACAACCCCAAGAAAGTCATTATCTTCTCTCGGGACGAGATGAAGCAGTGGGACATGGCCAAGAAATTTACCGGCGATGACCGCGTACGTTTCTTCATCGGCGATGTGCGAGACAAGGATCGTTTGTACCGAGCTCTAGATGGCGTAGATTACGTTGTCCATGCCGCCGCCACCAAGATCGTCCCCACGGCTGAATACAACCCGTTCGAGTGTGTCAAGACCAACATCAATGGTGCTATGAACCTGATCGATGCCTGCATCGACAAAGGCGTCAAGGGCGTAGTTGCGCTCTCCACTGACAAGGCCAGCAGTCCGATCAATCTTTACGGCGCTACCAAGCTTGCGTCGGACAAGCTCTTTGTTGCTGGCAACTCCTATGTCGGCGGTCACGAAACACGCTTCTCGGTTGTCCGCTATGGCAACGTCATGGGGTCCCGCGGCTCGGTCATTCCGTTCTTCATGTCCATCAAGGACAAAGGCATACTGCCGATTACTGACGAGCGTATGACTCGCTTCATGATTTCTCTGGAAGAGGGCGTTGAGCTGGTCTGGCATGCTTTCGAAGACATGGAAGGCGGCGAGATCTATGTGAAGAAAATCCCGTCGATGAAAGTTACCGACTTGGCACGAGTAGTAGCGCCTGAAGCCAGGCAGGAGATCGTGGGCATTCGCCCTGGCGAAAAACTGCACGAGCAGATGATCAGCGCCGAAGATGCTTATTACACCTACGAATACCCTGAGCACTTCAAAATTCTGCCAACGATCCATAACTGGGCCACCTGCCGGAAGCGCATCAAAGATGGCAAGAAGGTGCCTGAGGGTTTTGTCTACGCCAGCGACAACAACAGCGAATGGATGAGCGATGCCCAGTTGCAGGCTTGGATCGATGCCAATCGCAACAATATCGGAAAGATCTGAATGATCCCCTACGGTCGCCAGGATATTGCCCCGGCTGATATCGAGGCTGTTGTCGAAGTCCTGAAGTCGGACTTCCTTACCCAGGGCCCAATGGTTCCGCGCTTCGAACAGGCCGTGGCCAAGCACGTTGGCGCAACGCACGCGCTGGCGGTAAATAGCGCTACTTCCGCGCTGCATATCGCTTGCCTGGCGCTGGGCCTTGGAGTGGGTGACTACCTATGGACCAGCCCGATCACCTTCGTGGCCTCCGCCAATTGCGGGCTCTATTGCGGCGCGAAGGTTGATTTCGTCGACATCGACCCTCGCACATATAACCTTTGCCCCAAAGCCTTGGCATGCAAATTGGAGCAGGCCGAGCGTGACGGTAAATTGCCAAAGGTAGTGGTAGCGGTGCACATGTGCGGACAGCCCTGCGATATGCGAGCCATCCATGCGCTGGCCCAGCGCTACGACTTTAAGGTCATCGAAGATGCTTCGCACGCCATCGGTGGCAAATATCAAGGCGAATACATCGGCAGCGGTCGCTACAGTGACATCACTGTATTCAGTTTCCATCCAGTAAAGATCATCACCACCGCTGAAGGTGGCATGGCGCTGACCAACGATTCCGAACTGGCCAACAAAATGGCGTTGCTGCGTAGTCACGGTATTACCCGAGACCCAGCGCAGATGACTCATGAGGCTGATGGTCCTTGGTACTACCAACAGATCGATCTCGGCTTCAACTACCGGATGACCGAGCTGCAAGCTGCGCTGGGCGTCATGCAGATGGAGCGTCTCGATCAGTATGTGACTCGTCGTCATTACCTGGCTTGCCGCTATGATGATCTGTTGGCCGGCCTGCCGGTTACTACGCCCTGGCAGCACCCGGATAGCTATTCCGGCTTACATCTGTATGTGATCCGCCTGCAACTGGACAACATCCGGAGAACTCACCGCCGGGTTTTCGAGGCGTTGCGTGAGCTGGGCATTGGCGTCAATCTGCACTATATCCCGGTGCACATCCAGCCGTACTACCGGCGCATGGGCTTCCGTCTTGGCGGCTACCCGGAAGCCGAGCGCTACTACGCCGAAGCCATCAGTCTGCCGATGTTCCAGACCATGAGCGAGGCGCAGCAGGATGAAGTTGTCGCCTCCCTACGCAAGGCGCTGCAGGCATGAAGCTGGCGGTCATTCCTGCCCGCGGCGGCAGCAAGCGCATCCCGCGCAAAAACATCAAGCCGTTCTGCGGTAAGCCGATGATCGCTTGGTCCATCGAAGCGGCGCTGGAAAGCGGTTGTTTTGACCGAGTCATCGTATCCACCGACGATGCCGAGATTGCCGAGGTGGCACGTCGGCGGGGTGCCGAAGTCCCCTTCATGCGACCAGCCGAACTTTCCGATGACCATACGGGCACCATTCCGGTAATAGGCCATGCAATTGAGTGGTTCAACGGTACTGGACAGTCTGTTGAACATGCCTGTTGCCTATACGCCACTGCGCCTTTAGTCAGTGCTAAAGATCTTCGTCGTGGTTTGGATATCCTGCAAGGCAACGAATGCAGCTATGCCTTCTCAGTAACCAGCTACGCCTTCCCCATCCAGCGCGCCATCCGCATCAACGGAGACGGCTATGTGGAGATGTTCAATCCCCAGCACTTCAACACCCGCTCCCAAGACCTGGAAGAAGCCTTTCATGATGCCGGACAGTTCTACTGGGGCAAGGCCGAAGCCTGGCAGCGGGGCAAGATGATCTTTGGGCCCGACTCGCTACCGGTATTACTGCCTCGTCATCGCGTACAGGACATAGACACCCCGGAAGACTGGGCCCGCGCCGAGTGGTTGTTCAAGGCGATGCAGGTTCGGGAAGGCTGAGTGATGCTCATGAAAGTCGTATTCCGCGCCGATGCTTCCCGGCAGATTGGTACCGGCCATGTGATGCGATGCCTGACTTTGGCTGATGCCCTAACCGAGCAAGGCGCTGACTGTGAGTTCATCTGCCGCGAGCATATGGGTAATCTGATTGAGCAGATCCACAATAAGGGTTATGTCGTCCATGCATTGCCTGCCCACGCCGAACCTGTAGGAGCGAACTCGCTCGCGATTAACGCTGCAAGCGATGAGCAAGCCCCGGCCCACAGCCATTGGCTTGGCGCAACACAGGCACAGGATGCCGCAGCCTGCGTTCCGATTCTCGCCGCACTCCAGCCCGATTGGTTGATCGTCGATCACTACGCGCTAGATGCTTGCTGGGAGCTGGCTCTCAAGCCGCACTATCGCAAACTGATGGTGATTGACGACCTGGCGGACAGGCCGCATGCATGCGATCTGCTTCTCGACCAGACCTTTAGGCGCCAGTCAGAGGATTACCGAGCCTGGGTGCCAGCTGAATGTCAGCTTTTGTGTGGCTCGCACTACGCTTTGCTACGTCCCGAGTTCGCAGCTTTGCGCCCCTATAGCCTGGCGCGTCGGGCAAAGCCGCAGTTGAGTCATGTGTTGATCACCATGGGCGGTGTTGACAAGGGCAACGCTACGGGGCGGGTGTTGGCCGCTTTGCGCGCTACTCAATTGCCGAAAGACTGCGAGATATCGGTAGTCATGGGCTCGACTGCGCCATGGCTGGCAGAAGTAATGCGACTGGCACAGGGCATGCCATGGCCAACCAAGGTATTGGTCGGAGTCAGCGATATGGCGCAACTGATGACTGACAGCGATCTGGCTATAGGAGCAGCGGGTGCTACTTCATGGGAGCGCTGCTGCCTTGGCTTGCCAACGATCATGCTGGTGCTTGCAGACAATCAGCAACAGGTAGCTCATGGACTGGAAGAGGCCGGCGCAGCTCGGGTGATCGCGCAGACGCAGAGCGTTGCCGAATGCCTACCTAGACTTCTGGAGCCGGTACTCGCCGACCCTGCATTCCTTCTGGACATGAGTCAGTCTGCCATGCGCATCGTCGTTGGCCATGGCGCTATTACCGTTGTCAAGTTGCTGAGGGCAACCGTATGAATCTTCCTTTTCGGTTGCGCTCGATGACCGCTGCTGATCTTGAGACGGTCTTAGCTTGGCGCAATCACCCGGAGGTACGCCGCTACATGTACACCCAGCATGAGATCTCGCTGGATGAGCATACCCATTGGTTCGAGAAAGCTTCCAAGAACCCGGAGCGACATCTGCTTCTGTTTGAGAGCGCATCAACCCCGCTCGGCTTCATCAGCATTGACCAGATAGCGCCCGGCGGAATAGCTGACTGGGGCTTCTATGCCGCTCCCGATGCCCCGAAGGGAACAGGGCGCCATCTCGGGCAAGCTGCGATGCGGTACGCCTTCACCGAGGCTGGATTGCACAAGCTCTGCGGCCAGGCACTTGCATATAACGAGCGCTCCATCCGCTTCCATCAGAGTCTGGGCTTCCAGCAGGAGGGGCTCCTGCGCCAGCAGCATTTTGATGGCCAGCGCTACCACGACGTGGTGTGCTTTGGCCTGCTTGTCAGCGAATGGCAACCGAACACTTGAGAAAACACATGTCAAATATCCCAAGCCTTGAGATCGCCGGCCGCAGAATTGCCGCCGATACGCCGCCTTACATCATCGCCGAACTTTCTGCGAACCATAACGGCAAGCTGGACACTGCGCTGAAAATCATCGGAGAAGCCAAGAAGGCGGGCGCCGACGCCATCAAGCTGCAGACCTATACTGCCGATACCATCACACTCAATTGTGACTCCGAGGAATTTCAGATTCACGGCGGGCTGTGGGATGGCAAGACGTTATACCAACTATACGAAGAGGCTCACATGCCGTGGGAGTGGCACAAGCCGCTGTTCGAGCATGCGGGAAAGTTAGGCATCACCATCTTCAGCTCACCGTTCGACAATACTGCCGTTGACCTGTTGGAGGACCTTAACGCCCCGGCATACAAGATCGCCTCCTTCGAAGCCGTCGACCTACCGTTGATCAAATACGTGGCAAGCACCGGCAAGCCGATGATTATTTCCACAGGTATGGCAGATGCCGAGGAAATTCAGGAGGCAATCGACGCTGCGCGTGAAGGCGGATGCAAAGAGTTGGCGATCCTACATTGTGTGAGTGGTTATCCAGCGCCTGCTGACGATTACAACCTGCGTACCATCCCTGACCTCGTGCGGCGTTTCGGTCTGGTTACGGGGCTTTCTGACCACACTTTGGATAACACTACAGCTATTACAAGTGTTGCCTTGGGTGCCTCTATCGTTGAAAAGCATTTCACTCTAGATCGTAATGGGGGAGGGCCGGACGACAGCTTCTCGTTAGAGCCTGCTGAGTTAGCGGCACTGTGCCGCGATAGTAAAACAGCTTGGGCCGCTTTAGGGAACATTGATTACGGGCGGAAATCCAGTGAGCAGGGCAATGTGAAATTTCGCCGCTCCCTGTATTTCTTAAAAGATATCAAGCCAGGCGAAGTTATTACAGCTGACTCCATAAAAAGCGTAAGGCCGGGATATGGTGCTTCTCCGCGGCACATTACAGAGCTAATAGGTAAGCGGGCAAGGGTTCAATGCTATAAAAACAATCCGGTAATACTTTCAGATGTTTTGGGTGAAGGGTAGATGCATCGAAAAATATCTACTCTTTGGATTGCTGCCATGTTTCGTTGTGTCGCTGAGGAGTTCGATGCTGCTGATAATTGTTATTTGTATGGGAAGGGTAGGGCAGGACGAGTCGCGGAAAAGTTTTCGCTGAAAACAATATGGAGTACGTTTCGCGAGCTACTCAATCCTCTGTTAACCGTACGCCTGTATGTGGATGACTATGCAGCAGCAAATATCCTGTTTTTTGCTACGACAAAAAATCAAGTCGCTGCTCTTTTGCCAGTTGCACAGGAACTGAAAGAAAGAGGGCAATCTATCTGCTGGCTTCGCCTGGACTCAAGGTTTGAGCAAAACCCTATGAGTTTAGGGTTGAGGGAGTTATTGCAATTTTACTTATTCTTGGTTGGTCTGGCTCTCCTAAAACCGAGAAAAACGAGGAGTGCCATCGAGAAAATTGGCGGGAGACGGTTCGTTTCGGCTTTCTTTTATTTTTATTGGGGGGCTGTAAGGCTGCGTAATTTTGAAGGTATTTTGTTTTTATCAAACGATCATAGTTTGGCGCCACGATCAATTTTGAAAGCGGCTAAGATGATTGGCGTCAGAACAGCATATGTTCAGCACGCTTCTGTGACTGAAATATTTCCTCCGTTGGAGTTTGACGTTTCGTTCCTTGATGGCGATCATGCGGTAAAGATATATAGGAATATCGCAAAAATTAACGGTGCAGCACTTCCGGATATTTGTGTATTTGGTAGTCCAAGGATGGATGCTATCTTTCGTCTTCGCGATGCAAGGTCTTTTGCTAGATGCGATACGGTAGGAGTCGCAGTTAATACTCTCGATAATCCTGTGATTGTCCGCAATTACCTACGGCTTCTGGTGGCGCACGGGCACATAGTCGTTCTCCGTCTGCATCCGAGGCAGGATAATGTTGAGCAATATGAAGATATTGTTAGCGAATTTTCAGGTGCGGTAAGAATTAGTGGTTGCCAGAGTTTGGCCGCTTATTTGGAGTCCATAGAGCTTAATTTTGCTGGAGATTCCTCAATACACTTAGAAGCAGTCGCGTCTGGGGTTGCAACGTTTTACTGTGATTTTTGTACGTCATTAAACGATTATTATGGTTTTGTTGCCTGTGGAGTTGCATATCCGTTTGGTTCAATTTTTTTTGATGTAAGAGGCTCTGCAGGGCGTATAAGGGAGATTTATTTATCTCAAAGTCAAGCACTCTCTTTTTACTTTTCTAACAGGGATGGAGTATCGTCTGCATCCTTAGTAGCGAATAAGGTAATTTCTCTCTTGGAAAATGCGAAGAAATAGGTGGTTTTGGGGTGACGCTCGGTGAGGTTACGATATCATCAGTTGTCTGATTTTTATTTGTGCGCCGTTTGAGTATATCGTTTTGCGTAACTTTATAATGTAGGCAGTGGAAGTGTTTGGTGAGTCCGATTAGTTTTCGTCGCATTGAAGATTGGTCAATAATTTCATCTCAGTTTATTTTTGTAGTTTTGAGTAGATCTTGTGAATCGTAATATTTCCTACAGGCCTGATATTGACGGTCTTCGAGCGTTAGCTGTGCTTGCTGTTGTTGTCTATCACGCGTTTCCGGAGATTCTTCCTGCGGGTTTTATTGGGGTAGATATATTTTTTGTTATTTCCGGATTTTTAATTAGCAAAATATTATTGCGAGAGATAGAGTCTGGTGAATTAAGCCTCTGGTCTTTCTATGAGCGGCGAATTAAACGATTGCTGCCTGCGTTGCTGTTGGTGTTGATTGTAATAATGATAGCTGGCTGGTTTGTTTTGCTGCCAGACGAGTATCGTGCCCTAGGCCGCCATGTAGTAGGAGGCGGACTTTTCTTTATAAACTTCATGTTGGCCGGGGAGCATGGGTATTTTGACTCGGCTGCGGAAGAGAAGCCGTTGCTTCACTTATGGTCTTTAGCTGTAGAGGAACAGTTTTACCTTGCTTGGCCGTTGTTGTTTCTGGTGGTTTTCCATCTCTCAATGCGGCTTTGGATGGCAGTGCTGGTTGTGGGCATAGCATCTCTTGTGATGGCTGTCGTTATGTCGCACTCTTCTCCAGAGTATTCGTTCTTTACCCCATTTTCTAGAGCATGGGAATTTAGCTTTGGTTGTGCTGTAGCACTTCTGGAAAAAAACGTTAGAAATAGATTCGCTACGACTCTGTCTTGTGTTGGGATGTTGCTCTTGATGGCCGCATTTTGTTTTGTTGCGGGTGATCTTGAGTTTGTTTCTCTGTGGATGATTATGCCTGTGTTGGGAAGTGCTCTGATAATTTTGTCGGGCAGTGCGGCGTGGATTAATAAAAATATTCTTTCGCAACGAGCGTTTGTCGTTATCGGGCTAATAAGTTATCCGCTTTACCTTTGGCATTGGCCGGTTTTTTCAATCTTGAATATTACAGAGGGCGGCCGCCAGCCCGTGTCTTTAAAGATAGGAGCCATTGCTCTATCTATGTTTCTAGCTTGGGCTACTTGGTTTTTTGTCGAGCGATTTGTTAGGGAGAAATGGGGGCGCTTAATGCTATTGTCGCTCTTTGGGATTTGGGGGGGGCTACTAAGTGCGGCACTATTTGTTATTCAATATGATGGGGCGCCGGAGCGCATGGAGGAGCATGTACGTATCGATAGTGGTGAGTTAATGTGGCCTATGTCATTGCGTGCCTCAGGTGCCTGTCAAGAAAGCTATAATATCCATGGCTTGAGTTTCTGTCTTAATAATATTCCTGTTAATCCCAGCGTGGCAATCGTTGGGGATAGCTTTTCTAATCAGTTTTACTACGGTCTTGGTCAGCTTTATGCTGCTCAAGGCGTAGGAGTAATCAATTTGGGGCGTCATTCGTGCGCTCCAATATATGGGATTCAGGCGTTTCGCCCTGATAAAGGCTGTGCCACGGTAGAGCACGTTCTGGATGAGCTGAAAAAAAATAATGATATCGAAACGGTTGTGCTTGCGGCGTCTTGGTCCGGAACTAAGTCCTATCTTAATGAACAGTCTTTCAAGCCTTTTTCAAAGGCTTTAGAGCGAACGATCGCAGACCTACAGATGTCTGGTAAGACAGTATTTTTGCTTGGTTCTACGCCGCTACATGCATTAAAACCGTCGTTATGTGCGATGCGGCCATTCCGATTTTTTGACTATTCGAGGGATTACTGCTCGGTTCCACAGTCGTTGGTAGATATACGGCTAGAGCGGGAGCGAAGGCTTTTGCGAGAAGTTTCGTCAGAGTTTTCGGATGTGATGGTGATTGATCCCGTGGTTTATCTGTGTAATGGAGGCCAGTGCTCTTTGCGGCTTAACGGAAAGTTATTGTATCGAGATGGCCATATTTCTAAATATGGTTCTGTTTTTCTGGCGGAAAAGCTGCTCCCTATCTTAATTGGTGATAGTCGAGATAATAATGAATAGTGTAGCTGTAGTGATTCCTACTGCGGATCGCCCTGAACTGCTAATTCGTGCTGTTCGCTCGGTTCTTGAGCAATCGCGTGCAGTTGACCAAGTTATTATTGTTGATAATGGTCTAATAGAAGCCGAAGTGAATGTTTCTGATCCACGGGTGACCGTTATCCGTACTGCTCCACGCATTGGCCCCGGCCGCTCGCGAAATATTGGTGCCTTTCACGCGCGAACGGATTATGTCGCCTTCTTGGATGATGATGATGTCTGGCACTCAAAATATCTTGAGCAAACTATACTGCTAGTGGAGTCGAGAGGTGCGAAAGTTGTAGTTGGAAAGCTTCAGCGTCTCGCTATTTCCGGAGCGGAGCCTAGTGACTATAAACTCTTTCCGTCTGATCCGTCTGCTCAACGTGCTATTTATTACCGTAATCCCGGATTCGGTGGGCAGAACATACTTCTACAAAAGGCTTTTTTTGAACAGTTGGGTGGCTTTGATGAGCGAATGCCCGCGTCGGTTGATAGGGATTTAGCTGCGCGGATACTGCAAGCTTCAGAGCACATACATGTGCAGCCTAACTCGATAGCGATCCTATGTGATCACCCTGGCGTTCGGGTAAGAGAAAGTCAGGTTCGCGGAAACAAGATGTTTATTTTGAAACATTGGCGACACATGACTGCGATCGAAATATACTTTGCTGTGAGAATGTATATTAAGCGATTTGTTAAAAGCCGTTATCAAAAAATTGTTTAATTTTTGGAATTCTTTATGGAGCGGCTTTTAGTCAGAATACTTCGCTTTCTACGTGCAAGGAAATATACGTATTTTCCGGCGGATATCAGCGTTGGTGGTGTAACTGTTACGGATCTTCATCCTTTGGGCGGCTTCCATCGGCTAGGTGTTACAAAGGCTGGCAGGCTGTCTTTTTCGGGTAACTGCGATGGTCGCAGAGTGAAAGTTTACAGCGGCTATAGTGCTGCCCAGAATTTATTGCGTAAACAGGTTCAGGATATAAAATTCGAGAATTTTTCTTTCCCAGATATTATTGCGATAGATGACAGCCTCGTTGTAGAGAAATGGATTGAAGGGTCTCCGGTTTCTAAACTTAATGCCAGCGACCGGAGCCGGGCTGAGAGGATCGTAGCTGGATTTTTGGAGGAGAGCAGGAGTCGTAGGGATATTCTAACTATTTCTGAACGACACCCCACTGCTTTTTGTTATTTTCGTGACTATTTGGTGGCGCGAATAGGTGTATGGCGTCACTGGGGCCCTGTGGCGGATTTTCTATCTCTTTGGGAAATGGAGTATGTAAAATACTCAGGTGCGTTGCCCCTCTTTTTGTCTCACCCGGATCTGTCTGCAGCAAACCTAATGCAAGACACACTGACTGGTAAAATTGTTATCGTCGACAATGAATTGCTTGGAGTAGGACATGGCTGGATTCTCGATGCCCGCAACTCGCTTCTGGGCGCAGACGCACAAGCGAATCTGTCCACCCAAGTGCCTGCGGAGTTTCTTGAAAAATGCTGGCGATTGAGGCTGTTAGGGTCCGCGTTGGATGCTGGGGACTTTTCGCACGCGAATTATCTCTGCACGTCGAGTGCTTAGGTGAGTTTCTTACCGGGCTTCTACGTGCTTGCTGCTATATGCGTTCTTTAAATTAAATTATTTTTGGTTATATTATGAGGATTGCTTACCTGTCTGGTTCGGTAATTCCCTCTCGCTCTGCTAATAGCATCCATGTTATGAAGATGTGCCAAGCTCTGGGCGATGCAGGTAATAATGTTACGCTGTCTTCACCCAATTTCCGTGAAGGGCAGGAATTGGGCGTGGTTGATTGCTTCGATTATTACGGGGTAAAGCCAAATTTTTCCCTTGTGCGTGTTATCTGGCTGAAATGGCTTGGTCGGGAGTATCTTTGCGGACTACTTTCTGCGATTAAGGCGCGAAGGGGCGGATATAACCTTGTGCTGTCCCGCTGTCTGCCTAGTGCGTTCTTCGCGGCATTATTCAAAGTTCCGGTGATCTTTGAATTTCACCAGCCTATAAGTGATTCAGGGCGCCTTTCAAGGCTCAACGAATTTCTATTCAAGCGCTTGATTCATCTTAAAAGCTTTGTCGGCTTTGTTGCCATCACTCATGCGTTGAAGGCGCATTATCTTGAGCGCTATCCTGAACTGGGTGGACGGATCTGTGTCGCACCTGATGGGTCTGATCCCTTTCCTCAGCAGTTTGAAGCCGTGAGCCTGCCGTCACGATCGGGGCGTCTGCAGATTGGCTATGTTGGACAACTGTATTCCGGAAAAGGAATGGAAGTCGTCTCCAAGCTCTGTCATCTGGCGCCTTTTGCCGACTTCCATATAGTGGGAGGGCTGCAATCCGATATCGATAAATGGCGGGTTGAGTTGACTGCGGAAAACGTCACTTTCCACGGCTACGTCCCTCACTCCGAGACCCCAGGCTTCATTGCTGCGTTCGCTGTATTGCTGCTTCCCAATCAAAACAAAGTCACTTGGCACAAAGCGGGCGGCGATATCGGACAGTGGACGTCGCCACTGAAGATGTTCGAGTACATGTCGGCCGGCAAAGCCATCATCAGTTCGGATATTCCGGTCTTGAGGGAGGTGCTGCAGGATGAGCACAATGCGTTGCTATGTCCTCCCGATGATATTGATGCGTGGGTCGCAGCGCTGAGGCGCCTTGAAGACAGATCCTTGAGGGAGAAGCTCGGTGCTCAGGCTTTAAGTGACTTCACTGATCGCTACACGTGGCAACGAAGGGCGCAACAGATACTTGCTTTTTTTGATCGCTCCCGGTCAGTTGAGCAGGGAGGTCAGCAGTGAGCAAGCCTGTGTTCATTCTGGTGCCTTCATTTGATCCTACGGGGCCGGTAAAGGGTGCGTTTGCTTTGGCGAACGTGTTGGTCCAGGGGTTTTCGGTGCGGCTTGTCGCGCTCAAAGAGTACGTAGGTGCTGAGTTGCCTGCGCTTGATAGGCGGGTCTCGATACATTCTCTTGCTTTGGAGCGAAGTCCGCTGTCCAAGCTGTCGGCGTATCGCCGTATGCTGGACGAGGCTCGAACGCATTCAGGCCACCATCCGACGTCCATTTCGCTCTGCTTTTCTGCGGATGTGCTTAATGCAGCATGTTCGGGCCGCGCTAGAATAATTGCCAGCATCCGCAGCAATCTGCTCAAGGACTATCGCATGGGATTCGGCTTGGTCGGCCTTCCTCTTGCCAGGTTCCATTATCTGTTGCTTAACCGCTTCGAACACGTCATAGCGATGACCCATTCGATGGCGAGTGAGATCGGCCGCTTTTTATCCCAAGAGCCGGTCGTTATCGGCAACTTTGTGGACGAAGTTTTTCTGGAGAGATACCGCGCTGTTGGCCAAGAAGGCCCCTACAGGTTTCTATTTCTGGGTTCTCTTACGGAGCGAAAACAACCACTGCTGGTCGTTCAGGCACTGGCTGAATTGGTGGAGCAGGGCGTTGATGCCACGCTTGATTTGATTGGGGGCGGTCCGTTGCAAGGTATCTTGGAGGCTGAAGTATCAAAGAGAAAGCTGGCACAGCGGGTACGAATGCACGGCCACCTAAGCGATCCCTATCGTTTGTTGGCAGCCGCTGATGTGATGGTCTTGCCCTCACTTTCCGAAGGACTCGCCCGGGCTGGGCTCGAGTCGCTTTATCTCGGGGTGCCTTGTGTGCTGCGCGATGTGGATGGGAATGGCGAGTTGATTTCCGAAGGTTCGAATGGCGCCCTCTTTGCCGATGATAGTGAGCTTTCACGCAGTATGCTGCGTGCTGCTGAATTATCGAGAGTCAGCAGTGAAAAAACCTGCTTACTACCGAGCGCTTTCCGTAAAGCTTACGCTGAGCAGCGATTTGCACAGTTGATTGGCGAGAGTTCACTCGGCTATTAGCCAGAGTTCTCCACAATGTCCATTGCCAACCTTCCGGCGAGCGTATGGAAGGTGAGCGCCTGGCTCGGACCGGCGAAGGATCACCAAGACCAAGCTTACCTCGTAGTCGTCCCGAGGGTTCGCATCTCTACACCCTGGCTTCTACGTTTACGTTCGAGGCACGATGAGAATTCGTCAGCCTGGTCGTCGACTCTTACGGAGACTTTATGCATAAACGAACATCATTGTAATCCTGGTTTTCGCTTAGGTAACTGGCTGACAAGCTGTAGTGCGCCCCGTGTGTTAGCATCCTCCACTTTTACTTTGGCCGAGTGGTAGGTAATGAAAATCACGGTTTTTGGGTCGGGCTATGTTGGGTTAGTTACAGGCGCATGCCTAGCCGATGTGGGCCATCAGGTTATGTGCGTTGATGTTGATCAGGCGAAGATAGAAGGCCTGCAGCGTGGCGTTCTACCGATCTATGAGCCAGGGCTTGAGGCCATTGTGACGCAGAATCACGCCGAGGGTCGGCTGCACTTCACCACTGATGCGGCAGCTGGTGTCGCCTTTGGTGAGCTTCAGTTCATTGCCGTTGGCACGCCGCCTGATGAGGATGGTTCAGCTGATCTCAAATATGTGTTGGCTGTTGCACGAACCATTGCAGAGCACATGGATGAGTACAAGGTTGTCGTTGACAAGTCGACAGTTCCGGTAGGTACCGCCGAAAAGGTTACTGCCACAATGCGGGAAGTGCTTAAGCAGCGAGGGGTTTCGCTGGATTTTAATGTCTGTTCCAACCCCGAGTTCTTGAAGGAAGGCGCAGCAATCGAGGATTTCACCAAGGCAGCGCGGATCATCATAGGTACTGATTCGGATGTGGTGAAAACGCTTATGCGCGAATGCTATGCGCCCTATAGCCGTAACCATGACAAGCTTGTTTTCATGGACGTACGCTCTGCTGAGCTGACGAAATACGCAGCAAACGCAATGTTGGCTACGAAAATCAGTTTCATGAACGAGATCGCGCAGATGGCCGAGAGGCTCGGTGCCGATATCGAGCATGTGCGCCTCGGCATCGGCTCGGACCCTCGCATCGGTTTTCATTTTATTTATCCAGGCTGTGGCTACGGTGGCTCCTGTTTCCCAAAGGATGTACAGGCACTGACAAGAACGGCGTCGCAGATTGGTTACGAGGCGCAGTTGCTTGAGGCGGTCGAGGCCGTAAACGGTAGGCAGAAACACGTTCTGTTTGAAAAGCTCAACCGAGCATTTGATGGCGATCTTGCTGATCGCGTCATTGCCGTATGGGGGCTGGCCTTTAAACCCAACACGGATGATATGCGTGAAGCGCCGAGTCGCTCGCTGCTGGAATCACTTTGGAAGGCCGGAGCCCGAGTGCAAGCGTATGATCCGGAAGCGATGGCGGAAACCAAGCGTATATATGGTGACCGTGCAGGTCTCGCATTGGTTGCGAGCCGAGAGGAAGCCTTGCATGGCGCAGATGCTTTGGTTATTTGCACGGAGTGGAAACAATTCCGTACCGTGGACTTTGCCTGGCTTAAATCTGAACTGCGTACGCCTATCGTGGTGGATGGCCGAAATCTTTATGATCCCCAGCTCGTTAAGGCGGCCGGCTTGATGTACTACGCCATTGGTCGAGCGGACTCCTTGAAAGGGGCTTCTGCTGGTTAACTGTTCTAAAAGCGCCGTTCAGATTGGCACCGAGCGGCGCTAATGCTTTGTTTTCGTCTGCACTATAGGTGAGTCTTGAAGATATTAGTGACTGGCGCAGCGGGCTTTATCGGCTTTCATGTGAGTCGTTACCTGCTTGAGCGAGGCGATGAGGTTGTCGGTATAGATAACCTGAACGACTATTACGATGTCTCGCTGAAGGAGGCGCGTCTCGGCCAACTACGTGCATATTCATCGTTCCGGTTTTTGAAGATCGATATCGCTGATCGAGCGTCTATCTCAGCACTGTTCGCCGATGAAGCGTTTGATCGGGTCATTAACTTGGCTGCCCAGGCTGGGGTGCGCTATTCGTTGGAGAACCCGCATGCTTATGCTGACAGCAATCTGGTTGGCTTTCTGAATATATTGGAAGGCTGCAGGCAGTCGAAAGTTCAGCACCTGGTTTATGCTTCCTCTAGCTCCGTGTACGGTGCTAATGAAACGATGCCGTTTAGCGTGCACGACAACGTGGATCATCCTGTTTCGTTGTATGCGGCAACTAAAAAGTGCAACGAGCTTATGGCACACTCCTATAGCCATCTTTATGGGTTGCCGGTGACCGGCTTACGTTTTTTTACGGTCTACGGTCCTTGGGGACGGCCAGATATGTCGCCGTTCCTGTTTGCTCGCGCGATTCTTGAAGATAAACCAATCAAGGTTTTCAACCACGGGAAGCATCGGCGAGACTTTACTTACATAGACGATATTGTGCAGGGAGTTGTGCGAGTTCTTGATCGGATCGCCAGTGCTAATGAAAGTTGGTCTGGTTTGACACCGGATCCCGCGTCCAGTCGCGCACCCTATAGGATTTACAATATTGGCAATAACAAGCCAGTGGAGCTTTTGAAATATATTGGCCTAATTGAAGATTCGATTGGGAAAAAAGCCAATAAGCAATTATTGCCTTTGCAGCCGGGGGATGTTGAGCATACTTATGCAGATGTGGGCGACCTGATTCGGGATGTCGATTATGCCCCTCATACGCCGATCGAAGAAGGTGTGGGTAAGTTTGTTACATGGTATCGAAAATACTACAACGTATAGCGATGCGAATTGAATAAGCGCCACGCATGGTCAAGGCTGTTATTGCGCCGGGTCAGGCAGTGGCATTTAAAAAACGAAAGGAATGGCCCCAATGGCCGATGGATCTATCAGACCGCGAGTGGCGGTTCTGCTTGCAACCTATAACGGTATGCGTTGGATCAATGAGCAGATGCGCTCGATTCTTGATCAGCAGGGCGTTGACGTAACGGTTTTTGTCAGTGATGACCAATCATCCGATGGAACGCTTGAGTGGTGCGTCGATTGCTCAGAAAAAGACACCCGCATCGTAATTTTGCCGTTACTGGACGAGCGCTTTGGCGGAGCCGCACGAAATTTCTTCAGGTTGATCCGGGACGTCAATTTTTCCAGCTTCGACTACATTTCATACGCGGATCAGGACGACATATGGCTGTCAGATAAGCTGATCAGCGCCCATGAGTGGATCTTGGAAGAATCTGCCTCTGCTTATTCTGGAAATGTCGTCGCGTTCTGGCCCGATGGGCGCGAACAGATACTCGAAAAAGCCCAGACCATACGGAAGTTCGATTTCCTGTTCGAGGCTGGCGGCCCCGGGTGCAGCTATGTATTAAAGGTTTCCGAAGCCTCCTGTTTCAAACAATTTCTGGTGGAGCACTGGACGCAGGCTAATGCGGTGGCGCTCCATGACTGGCTGACCTATGCGTGGTTTCGCTCTAACGGCTACCGCTGGGTAATAGATGAAAGCCCTAAGATCAGATATCGCCAGCACGGGGGCAATCAGATAGGGGCCAATGAGGGTTTTGCCGCCGTTATCCGGAGGCTTAAAATGGTACGTTCTGGTTGGTATCGTGAACAGTCCAGTCAGGTTGCGCGGCTGGTCGCCCCTTATCTATCCGCCCCTTCGAAAGTTCTCAACTCTGATCAACTTCTCTCGCGGCGCTTCATTCTGAGCAATATTAATCATACACGTAGGCAGTGGCGTGACCGAGCGGTGCTGTTCATAGTCGTGTTGTTGGGGATCTATTGAATTGAGAAAGCCAAAGGTCCTGATCACAGGTGCAACGGGCTTCGTTGGAGGCGCTGTGCTGGAGCGTTTACGCTCGGAAGATCGCTTCGCTCTTGCGGTGGCTGTTCGTCGCTGGGGCTACCCTGAGCTTAATAATTTGACTGTTCACAAGGTCGGTTCGCTCTCTGGAGACATGTCGTGGGGTGGGGCGGTTGATGCGACCGATACCGTGATTCACTGCGCGGCGAGAGTGCATGTGATGAATGAGAGCAGCGCCGATCCGATGAGTGCTTTTCGGGCGGTTAATGTGGACGCTACGCTGAATCTTGCTAGTCAGGCCGCATCAGCTGGCGTGCGTCGTTTCATATTTATCAGCTCGATAAAAGTGAACGGAGAAGGTACGGTCGAGGGAAAGCCATACTCGGCAAGCGACACGCCGGCGCCAGCTGATGCTTATGGGATTTCCAAGCTGGAAGCGGAAGTTGGCCTCAGAGCTTTGGCTGAAAGGACCGGTCTGGAGGTGACTATCATCCGTCCGGTGCTGGTTTATGGACCGGGTGTTAAAGCCAACTTCTACAGAATGATGGGCTGGTTGAATAGAGGGATACCGCTGCCTTTGGGTGCAATTTACAACAAACGCAGCCTTGTCGCGCTGGATAACCTGGTCGACCTCATTGTGACCTGCGTGGACAGTCCAGGGGCAGCTAACCAGACGTTTCTGGTTAGCGATGGAGAAGACCTCTCCACCACGGAACTGCTGCAGCGTACGGGAGTGGCGTTGGGCAAGCCGGCAAGGCTTTTGCCGATTCCGGGATCGTCGCTTGAGGTAGGTGCGGCTTTGCTCGGTAAGCGAGAGGTGGCGCAGCGTCTGTGCGGATCATTGCAGGTGGATATCAGCAAGACTCGAGAGATACTTGGGTGGAGACCGCCGGTCAGTATTGATGAGGCGTTACGCAAGACCGCCGAAGATTTTTTGCGGCAATGATGTGACATCAGCATCGCTGGCGGAGCATGCCTCCGAGGGAGGCTGCGGATCAGTTACTGGTTCGGCGTTATCGGCGTGCATTCATCAAAGTCACTTTGGTCAGCCTTGGATGTGTTGATGATCGTTTGGATTCTACTGCTGGCGGTTGCGGGTGTTTCGTTCAGCTTGACGTACGGCTTGCGTCGGTACGCCCTTGCGCGGAGCTTGATGGATATCCCCAACGCCCGAAGTTCTCATATGGTGCCAACGCCGCGAGGAGGCGGGGTTGCGATTGTATTGAGCTTTTTGTCTGCTTTGCCTCTATTGGCCATGCTCGGAGTTATCGACTGGAGCCTCGTTTTGGCCTTTGTTGGTTCCGGTCTGTGCGTCGCAATACTTGGTTTTTTGGATGACCACGGCCATATAGCTGCGCGTTGGCGGCTGCTGGGCCATTTCTTGGGGGCCGCTTGGGCGTTATTTTGGCTTGGAGGCATGCCGCCACTGATGCTGTTCGGCATCGGTCTGGATTTGGGCTGGTTGGGGCACGTGCTGGCAGTTGTCTATCTCGTTTGGATGCTCAACCTTTATAACTTTATGGATGGTATCGATGGCATCGCCAGCGTAGAGGCTATATGTGTCTGCCTCGGCGGGGCTTTGTTGTACGGTACACTGGGTATAAGCAATTTCACTTGGTTGCCTTTGCTGCTAGTCGCAGGGGTTTCAGGTTTTTTGTTTTGGAACTTCCCACCGGCGCGTATTTTCATGGGGGATGCGGGAAGCGGCTTCTTAGGATTGATCATAGGCGTCTTCTCGATTCAGGCTGCTTGGGTTGCACCCCAGTTGTTATGGTCATGGTTAATTCTGTTGGGTGTGTTCATTCTTGATGCGACGTTTACTTTGTTGAGGCGCCTATTACGCGGTGAAAAGGCTTATGAAGCTCATCGAAGCCATGCGTATCAATTTGCTTCACGGATCCATGGAAAACACTTGCCGGTAACCATGGCGGTGCTCGTTATCAATTTTCTATGGTTGCTTCCCATTGCGCTCTGGGTGGGTCTAGGTGGAATCAGTGGATTGCTTGGGTTGGTTATTGCGTACGCACCGTTGGTGGGACTCGCGGTGAGATATCGTGCAGGTGCGCGAGAGTAGCGGATTGGAGTTATTTTTTTGTTAAGAATTGCAGAAAAGCTGCGACGTCGTCTCGTTAAGCTACCTCGACGCTATAAACGCGTGATACAGGTTTCTACGGACGTAGTTTTGGTCTGGGGCGCCCTTTGGGGGGCTTTCTACGTCCGCCTCGGCAATGCCCGATTTGCCGAGCCATTTGGTGGCCATGCCTGGCTTTTCGTTGTCGCCCCCCTAATTGCGATTCCACTTTTTGTGCGCTTCGGAATGTATCGCGCGGTGATGCGCTATTTCGGTAATGATGCGCTGATGGCTATCGTCAAGGCAGTTACGTTTTCAGCTCTGCTACTGGCGTTGGCTGTTTACTGGAATAACGAAGCGCCAAAGCTCATTCCGCGTTCGATGGTATTCAACTATTGGTGGTTAAGTCTAGTGCTTATAGGCGGTTTGCGCTTAGTGATGCGCCAGTACTTCATGGGCAATTGGTTCTCTCCGGATCATCCTAAGCAACTAAAGAAACGGAATCCACGTTTGCCGAAAATTGCTGTATATGGGGCAGGGGCCGCTGGTAATCAGCTGGTTGCTGCACTGCGGCTAGGGCGAGTAATGAACCCCGTGGCTTTCCTTGATGATGACTCAAATATCACCAATCGCTCAATCGCGGGTCTGCGGGTGTACTCGCCCAAACACATTCAGCAGATGATCGACGAAACCGGAGCAGTTGAAATTCTACTAGCCATTCCGTCTGTTTCCCGTGCGCGCCGCCGTGAAATACTGGAACAATTGGAAATGTTTCCTCTACATGTCCGCACTGTTCCTGGCTTTATGGATCTCGCCAGCGGTCGAGTGAAGGTCGAGGATATCCAGGAGGTCGATATCGCGGATCTGCTAGGACGCGATGCCGTACCACCGCAACAGGCGCTGTTCGAGCAGTGCATCCTGGGCAAGGTGGTGATGGTGACTGGTGCCGGCGGCTCGATTGGTTCGGAGCTGTGCCGACAGATACTCTCGAACAAACCGCGGACCTTGCTGTTGTTCGAGCACAGCGAGTTCAACCTCTACAGTATTCATATCGAACTCGAGCGGGTTATCGAGCGGGCCTCTATGCCGGTCCGGTTGGTGCCGATCATAGGGTCCGTCCGCAATCCCGAGCGTCTGCTGGATGTGATGCGCACCTGGCAGGTGGAGACGATCTATCACGCGGCGGCATACAAGCATGTGCCCATGGTGGAGCACAACGTCGCAGAGGGCGTACTGAACAATGTATTCGGCACCGTGAATACCGCCCAGGCTGCGTTGCAGGCTGGCGTGGCCAACTTCGTGCTGATCTCCACCGACAAGGCGGTGCGACCGACCAACGTGATGGGCAGTACCAAACGGTTTGCTGAATTGGTCTTGCAGGCGCTGAGCCGTGAGACGGCGCCAGTGCTTTTCGGCGCTGATGAAGCCGTGCACCACGTCAACAAGACGCGGTTTACCATGGTGCGTTTCGGTAACGTGCTGGGCTCCTCCGGCTCGGTCATTCCGCGTTTCTACCAGCAGATTCGCAGCGGTGGGCCGGTGACGGTGACTCATCCGAAGATAACCCGTTATTTCATGACCATTCCCGAGGCCGCGCAGCTGGTCATCCAGGCTGGCTCCATGGGGCGGGGCGGTGATGTGTTCGTGCTGGACATGGGGCAGCCCGTGAAAATTGCCGAACTGGCTGAGAAGCTGATTAACCTGTCCGGTCTTACTGTGCGCTCGGAAAAGAGCCCGCACGGGGATATCGCCATCGAGTTTACCGGCTTGCGGCCGGGGGAAAAACTGTATGAGGAGCTGCTGATCGGCGATAACGTCAGCGGTACCGAGCACCCGATGATCATGCGGGCCGATGAAGAGTGCTTTACCTGGGATGTGCTAAAGGGATTGTTGGCGCGGCTGCTCAAAGCGGTCGACGACGATGACTATCCTCAGGTTCGGGTGCTGCTGCGTGAGGCAGTGAGCGGCTATGTGCCTGAAGGAGAGATCGCTGATTTGATCTACCAGCAGCGCCGAGTTGGGCCGAAGGAGTAGCAGCTGCAATAGCTGCGTGGGCTCGCCTTCGCAGACTAGCCTGGGCTTCTGATTCGTAAAAGGCCGCCCTCGATGCAAAGCTTTCAAGGGCGCGCCATTAACCTTCAGATCAGTGCCGAGCCCCTTCGTCCGGCATGGTCAGCAGCTGTTTTTCGCGATTCCAGTCGAAGGGTTCTTCATTCTGCTCAGCTTCAAAGCGGCGTTCCTCCAGGGCTTGGAAGATGGCGATTTCTTCGTCGGGCATGAAGTGCAGGCAGTCACCCCCGAAGAACCACAGCAGATCGCGAGGGACGAGGTGGGCGATTTGTGGGTAACGGTGGAACACCTGGCAAATCATGTCCTGGCCCAGATGGCGTTCTTCGGGTATTTCCCGCAAGTTCGTAACCAGCTCATCGAAACGTTCGAGAAACATTGCGTGGCTTTCTTCGGAAACTTGCTCTGCCTCGCCCATGGCCAGCAGGATGCCGCGCAGATGGGCAAGGAGGGCGAGGTTGTAGTCGTGGTATGCGTTGGCCATCGGGCACCTATGTCTTTGATGTGGCGCGATTATAAAGGGGCGCGCAGGGTCAGTGGGACTTGTGTGATTGACTCGCTGAGGGGGCGAGGGTTCGGCAGGCTTGACGGGACGTTGCGCCTGTTTGCCTAAAGTGCACAGCTGCGATGAAAAGCGTTTGGTGGCGGCTTTGGCTGTGGAAGACCTTCCGGAATGCCTTGCTTAGGCTCCTGGCCATGGCGCTCCTCCAGCACCGATGCAGAGCGCCAGCCGCGTTCCCACGCGGACCGCAGGAACGATGAACTCGCGGGGAAGCTAGCGAATCCGTCCTGGTTGTAGCTCCAGCTCGTCCTTGCTGAAGTCATCGACGTCGATGACCTTTCGCTTCGCGGTTTCGGCGCGGCGAAGCTCGATGGCTTCTTCATCGCTGATGATTCCGCCGATGAGTGCCGCCTGGATCGGATCCTGGCCGCCGGAGATTTTGAGTTCGCCGCTTCTAATCGCTTTATACAGCTTGCTTGCAAGCGGTTGAGTCGCTGCGATGGTGTCGAAGGCATGGCGGAGCGCGCCAAGCGGCTCGTCTATATTTTGCGGTCGGTATACGCCGTCGAGAATCTGCTCCAGCGCCGGGTCGCCTTCGCGTCGGCCGAGAACTTCCGCGACTCGCGTATCCAGCGCGTCGGAAGGGCCCGTGTGGCGTGCGCCGAAGGGGAATACCAGCAGGTAGAGCACGCAACCCAGGGCACGATTAGGGAAGTTGCTCAGTGTGCCCTGTAATGCCTCTTCGGCTTTACACAAACAATCCTCCAGCGCCCATCGCAGCAGTGGCTCCTGCTCCTGCGGATGGCCGAGATCGTGATATCGCTTGAGCGCAGCCGAGGCCAGATACAGGTGACTGAGCACATCGCCCAGGCGCGCCGATAGCCGTTCGCGGCGCTTGAGTTCACCTCCCAACAGCATCATCGACAGGTCGGCCAGCATCGCGAATGCCGCAGCGATCCTGTTCAGCGCGCGGAAGTATGGGCGGGTCAGCGCAGTGCCGGGGGCTGTGCCGAGCATTCCGAAGGTAAGTCCCAGCACTAGCGTGCTGGCGGTATTGCTGACGGCGAAGCCGATATGTTGCATCAGTAGCTTGTCGAACCGTTGCACCGCGGCGTTGCGATCCGGCTCGTGTACCAGCTCCATTTCCTTCAGCACGAAGGGATGGCAGCGAATGGCGCCCTGGCCGAAGATCATCAGGTTGCGTGAAAGGATGTTCGCGCCTTCCACGGTGATGGAGATCGGCGCCGACAGCCACAAGCGGCTGAGGTAATTATTCGGGCCCATGATGATGCCTTTTCCGCCATGGATGTCCATGGCGTCGACGATGCACTCGCGGCCCCGCTCGGTGAGGTGGTATTTGAGGATGGCTGACAACACCGAGGGCTTCTCGCCCAGGTCCACGGCGTTAGCGGTCAGGATACGGGCGCTGTCCATCAGCCAGGCATTACCCCCGATGCGCGCCAGCGGTTCCTGAATGCCTTCGAATGCCGAGAGCGGCACGTTGAACTGCTGACGAATCTGCGCGTAGCGGCCGCTGACATAGCTGCAGACCTTGGCAGCGCTGACGCCGGTGGCCGGCAGGGAGATCGAGCGACCGACCGAAAGGCAGTTCATCAACATCATCCAGCCTTTGCCGATCATGTCGCGTCCACCGATGATGGCTTCCAGGGGTACGAAAACGTCCCTGCCCCAGTTCGGCCCGTTCATGAAGGCGGCTCCAAGCGGCAGATGGCGGCGTCCGATCTCGACACCGGCCGTATCGGTGGGGATGAGCGCGAGGCTGATGCCAAGCGCCTCTTCCTCGCCTAGCAGGCGATCCGGGTCGTAGGTCTTGAACGCCACTCCCAGTAAGGTCGCCACCGGGCCGAGGGTGATGTAACGTTTTTCCCAGTTCAGGCGCAGACCAAGTACTTCTTCGCCTTGCCACATCCCTTTGCAGATCACTCCGCTGTCGTTCATGGCGCCGGCATCCGAGCCGGCGTAGGGGCCGGTGAGGGCGAAGCAGGGGATGTCGGTGCCGTTGGCCAGGCGTGGCAGGTAGTGGCTGCGCTGCTCGTCGGTGCCGTAGTGCATCAGCAGTTCGGCAGGACCGAGGGAGTTGGGGACCATCACGGTGCTTGCCAGATCACCACTGCGGGTCGCGAGCTTCATCACGATCTGCGAGTGCGCGTAGGCAGAGAAGCCTTTGCCGCCATACTCCTTGGGGATGATCAGCGCGAAGAAGCCTTGCGCTTTGATGTACTCCCAGGCCTGCGGCGGGAGGTCCATGCGCTGGCTGATGTCCCACTCGTTGACCATGGCACAGAGCGCCTCGGTCGGGCCGTCGAGAAAAGCTTGCTCCTCTTCAGTCAGCTTCGCCTTGGGGTAGTGCAGCAGGGTGTCCCAGTTCGGTCGGCCACTGAACAGCTCGCCATCCCACCAGACAGTACCGGCTTCGATGGCGTCCCGCTCGGTGTCGGAAATCGGCGGCAAGACCTTCTTGAACCAGTCGAACATCGGCGCGCTGATGTATTTGATGCGCACGTCCACCATCATGATCGGTACCGCCACCACGACCAACAATAACCATAGAACCAGCATCAGCCAGACTGGCGAGTCGCCTGCCGCGCCCATGAACGCCAGGTAGACCGCGACGATGGCGAGCGCCGGGATGGGCGATACGCGGTAATGCGCGATCAGCGCAATGCCGAGTAGGAGAACGAGCAACCAGATCAACGTCATGGGTAGTCCTTGTGCATGGTCTTGTGGTTTCAACATCGCCGTCGGGATAAGGGCAAGATGCCAGCGCTGCTTTCGTGAGAGTGCCTAGGCGGACGTGAAGTTCGGGTGCCGGTGCGGGCTGCGCCTGCGTTCGCCGCTATGGCGCGCTGCTGTAGATGGCGTGTTTATGGGTGTTGATTGGTAGGGGGGGCTGCCGTCAGCGCGATGGTTTTAACCGTGCGGTTACGCGTTGTGCTGTTGCAATTGAGCGACGGCGCCCTCATGTAAATGTTCTTCTCGTGTTGTGTGTGCATCTCTTATGACTACTGCTCTGTCTATTAGGCAGTTGACCAAGGTTTACGGTAATGGCTTCGAGGCGCTGAAAGGCATCGACCTGGATGTAGCCGAGGGCGACTTCTACGCGTTGCTGGGCCCCAATGGCGCCGGCAAGTCCACCACCATTGGCATCCTGTCCACGCTGGTGAACAAAACCGGCGGCACGGTGAACGTGTTCGGCCACGATCTGGATCGGGATCCTTCGGGGCTCAAACGTTGCCTCGGGGTAGTGCCACAGGAGTTCAACTTCAACCAGTTCGAAAAGGCTTTCGACATTCTTGTGACGCAGGCCGGTTACTACGGCATTCCAGCGAAGATCGCCAAGGAGCGGGCCGAGCGCTATCTCCATCAGCTCGGTCTGTGGGACAAGCGCAATGTTTCCTCACGAATGCTATCGGGCGGCATGAAGCGGCGCCTGATGATCGCCCGTGCGCTCATCCATCAGCCGCGCCTGCTGATTCTCGACGAACCCACCGCGGGCGTTGATATCGAGCTGCGCCGCTCTATGTGGTCTTTCCTGACGGAGCTGAATCGGGAAGGCATCACCATTATCCTCACCACCCATTACCTGGAGGAGGCCGAACAGCTGTGCCGCAACATTGGCATCATCGACCACGGCCGGATCGTCAAGAACACCAGCATGCGTGAGTTGCTCAAGCAGTTGCATGTGGAGACCTTCGTGCTCGACTTGAAGGAATCACAGCTGGTGCCACCGGAGTTGGGCAACTACCCTGCACGGCTGATCGACCACCACACCCTGGAGGTGCAGGTGGAGAAGAACCAGGGCGTGACTGATCTGTTCCGCCTGCTGGCGGCGCAGGGCATTGAGGTGCTGAGTTTGCGCAACAAGACCAACCGGCTGGAGGAGCTGTTCGTTTCGATGGTGGAAAACAACCTGTCGAAGGTGTCCCGATGAACGACGAGCTTCGCGCCAACCTGGTGGCACTGCAGACCATTACCCAGCGGGAAATTCGCCGCTATACCCGCATCTGGCCACAGACGCTGCTGCCTCCGGCGATCACCATGGTGTTGTACTTTGTCATCTTCGGAAACCTCATCGGCGCGCGTATCGGCGTGATGGACGGGTTCAGCTACATGGACTACATCGTACCGGGGTTGATCATGATGGCGGTGATCACCAACTCGTACAGCAACGTGGTCTCGAGCTTCTTCAGCAGCAAGTTCCAGCGTTCAATCGAAGAGCTGTTGGTATCGCCGGTCTCGCCGCACGTCATTCTCGTCGGCTTCGCACTGGGAGGTATCACGCGCGGTCTGGCGGTGGCCTTTATCGTCACGCTGCTGTCGATGTTCTTCACTGATTTGCAGGTGCATCACTTGGGTGTGACGCTGCTGGTGATCACGCTGACGGCGACCATCTTCGCTTTCGGCGGCTTCATCAACGCGGTATTCGCACGTAATTTCGATGACATTTCCATCATCCCGACCTTCGTGTTGACGCCGCTGACCTATCTGGGAGGGGTGTTCTACTCGATCAGCATGCTATCGCCGTTCTGGCAGACGCTGTCGCTGGGCAATCCCATCCTGCACATGGTCAATGCCTTCCGTTACGGCATTCTCGGGGTGTCCGACATCCGGATTGGAGTTGCCATTGCCTTCATGGTGGCCGCGGCAGTGATCCTGTACCTGTGGTCCATCCGCTTGTTGAAAAGCGGGCGGGGTATGCGGCAGTAAAATCGCAGATGCGCGCGCTGCCTCGTAGGGGCGCACCTGCCTAGCCAGACGTTAGCTTGCAGCAAAGCCCAAAGCTCGCCGAAGGGCGCCTCCTGAATCAAGGTCCCACCGACTCCTTCGAGGGTGGCGCTCGCGGCGAACACAGCTGGCTAGCCTGCCCGCTTTGTGGGAAAAAAATCTTCTGCGCTATACACTTGCGCTCATTTTTCGTACAGGGCTCTGTCATGCAACATCCTGCCGAACTCTCGCCGCTGGGCAAATCCAGTGCTTACGTCGCGACCTACAGCCCGCAAGTGCTTTTTCCGATTCCACGCGCGCCGAAATGGGCAGAACTTGGGGTAACAGCCGAAACCCTGCCTTATCGAGGCGTTGATATCTGGAATTGCTATGAGCTGTCCTGGCTGCTGCCTTCCGGCAAGCCGGTCGTCGCCATTGGCGAGTTCGTAATTCCCGCCGACTCGCCGAACATCATCGAATCGAAGTCCTTCAAACTGTACTTAAATTCGCTGAACCAGTCGGTGTTCGAAAGCCGGGAGCAGGTCCTTGAGGTGATGCGTGGCGATCTTTCCGCAGCAGCGGGCAAACCGGTGGAAGTTCGGCTACGTACTCTGGACGAAGTCGAGCGCGAAGGTGTTGCGCCGCTACCGGGGCGCTGTATCGATGATTTGGACGTGTGCATCGATCACTATGATTCGCCGCGCGTCGATCTGCTGCGTTGCGATGTCGATCGCCAGGTCGATGAGGCCCTGCACAGCCATTTGTTGAAATCCAACTGTCCGGTTACCGGTCAGCCCGACTGGGGTTCGGTAGTGGTCGACTATCGCGGTGCGGCGCTCGATCCGGCCAGCCTGCTGGGCTACCTGGTGAGCTTTCGGCAGCATGCGGATTTCCACGAGCAGTGCGTAGAGCGGATTTTTCTCGACCTACAGCGATTGCTGCAGCCGGAACGGCTGACCGTCTACGCGCGGTACGTGCGTCGAGGCGGTCTGGATATCAATCCTTATCGCAGTACCGAGGCGTTGAGCCCAAGCAACGCGCGCCTCGTCAGACAGTAGAAAAAGTCGGCCGGGCGCAGCAGATCGAGCCGTCGCGCCTGGCCCCGCTTCTTTAACGGCTATCGACTCTCATATCCCCATGTTGGCGAGTGTCTGCATGATATTGCGCAGGGTCATGGCTGTGCTCGGGTGGCTCACTTCGAAACGCTCCACCGCCAGGTTGACGCCATCGACAAGCGAGTCGTTCGACACCGCATTCTGATTGGCCAGGCGAACCTCAATATCGTTCGCAATGGCGTGTAGCGAGGCACGCTCCTCATCGGTCATGGGAGTGTCCTGTGCCAGCTGACTGCGTAGCTCGTCAAGCTGTGATTGCAGATCATGTTCCGCCATGTTACTTCCCTCTCTTGATGCTCAAGAGCACTTCGGTGCTGCCGACAGTTAACCCGCGGCTTGAGCTTGCCTGTCCTTAGAGGCGCTATTAACGCCGGTAGTTTCTACCCGGGCTGTTGAAAGTATCGAATGGATTTATACTGCAACGCTTAGCCGCGCAGCCGCGGCATTCAATCGGAACAGGGGACCCGCGATGCAGATGATCGACAAGGATTGGTTCGGCTATGCCAGGGCTACCCTGCTAGCTGTGGTGGCGCTGGCTTCGCCGTCGCTGCACGCGGCGGAAGATGATCCCTTTGAAAGTGTCAATCGGGTGGTATTCCGCTTCAACGATACGCTGGATACCTATGCGCTCAAGCCTCTAGCTGAGGGCTATCAGAAGGTCACGCCCGAGGTAATCGAAACCGGTATCAGCAACGTGTTTAATAACGTAGGCGATGTGGTTGTGCTGGCCAACGATCTGTTGCAGGGCAAGTTTCACGACGCGGGAGTCGATACCAGCCGGATCCTGTTCAACACGACCTTCGGTGTGCTGGGTTTCTTCGATGTGGCGACTCATATGGGACTGCAGAGGAATGATGAAGATCTGGGCCAGACCTTAGGCGTCTGGGGGGTGCCAAGGGGCCCTTATGTGGTGCTGCCGTTGTTCGGCCCGAGCACTGTGCGAGATACCGCCGGGCGCGTCGGGGACAGTTACCTGAGGCCGTACCGCTATATCAACGATGTTCCGGTGCGCAACTCCACATGGGGTCTGAATATCGTCGAAACCCGCGCGAGCCTGCTTTCGGTGGATCGGATGATCACCGGCGACAAGTACATCTTTGTTCGCAACGCCTATCTGCAAAATCGTGAATTCCGCACCGAGGACGGTCAGGTCGAAGACGATTTCTAATGGGATCCAAGGGTGTCGCATGCAAGCTACATTGCCGGCGGCGCCATGTCTCACGGGCTCTGATAGGCCAGCCAACCTGTCCGAGCCACATAATTTTTCTGTGGTTACGTATCCGGTGAGCTGGCTACGCTTGTCGTGCGCAAGTGACAAGCGCTGCTGATCGAATACAATGCCGCTCCTTGCTGTAAACCCTGAATTCGATCATGCAATCGCAAACCCTGTCAGACCGCGCCCCGCGCCCCGCGCCTTCGCGCCGCTTCAGCGTGGCGCCCATGATGGATTGGACAGATACCCACTGCCGTTTTTTTCTGCGTCAGCTGTCCCGTCATGCATTGCTCTATACCGAAATGGTGACCACCGGAGCGCTGATCAACGGCGATGCCGCACGTTTCCTGCGTCATGACGAGGCGGAACATCCGTTGGCGCTTCAGTTGGGCGGCAGTGTGTCGGCCGATCTGGCGCTCTGCGCGAAGATGGCCGAAGCCGCCGGGTATGACGAGGTGAACCTCAACGTCGGCTGCCCCAGTGACCGTGTGCAGAACAACCTGATCGGCGCGTGCCTGATGGCCCACCCCGCGCTGGTGGCTGACTGCGTGAAGGCGATGCGCGACGCGGTGGGCATCGAGGTGACTGTCAAGCACCGCATCGGCATCGATGGCCGCGACAGCTACGCCGAACTCTGCGATTTCGTCGGCCAGGTTCAGGCTGCCGGCTGTAGCAGCTTCACCGTGCATGCGCGCATCGCCATCCTCGAAGGGTTATCGCCTAAGCAGAATCGTGAAGTACCGCCGTTGCGCTACGATGTTGCTGCGCAGTTGAAACGAGATTTTCCGGACCTGGAGATCATCCTCAACGGGGGCATCAAGACGCTCGAGGAATGTCGCGAGCATCTGCAAACCTTCGATGGGGTCATGCTGGGTCGAGAGGCGTACCACAACCCATATCTGCTCGCGCAGGTCGACCAGCAACTGTTCGGCAGCGATACGCCGGCGATCAGCCGGGCCGATGCGCTGCGGGGCATGCGGCCCTATATCGAGCGGCACCTGGCGGCCGGTGGCGCGATGCACCACATCACGCGTCATGTACTGGGGCTTGGTCAGGGCTTTCCGGGGGCGCGACGTTTCCGTCAGCTGCTTTCGGTGGACATCCACAAGACACCGGCACCGCTAGAATTGCTCGATCAGGCCATCGCCCTGCTTCAGGGGCACTGAACGCATGGTTTGGGAACGCTGCGGGCGCTTTCCGATCCAACCCCTGTCCGCACCCGTCCCTTGCGCCCGTTGAGCGGGCCGATTGGCTCGGGTAAGGTCATGTCACTCACCGGACAGAGCATTCCCATGACTTCCAAGCTCGAACAACTCAAGCAATTCACCACCGTTGTCGCTGATACGGGCGATCTGGATGCCATCGCCCGGCTTAAGCCCATCGATGCCACCACCAATCCGTCGTTACTGCTGAAGGCCGCGGGAATGCCGCGCTATAAGGAACATCTCAACGCTGCCATGTCGCGCTGCCGGGACGATATCGGCATGGCCTGTGATCTGTTTGCGGTAGCGGTTGGCCAAGAAGTGCTCAAGCTGATACCCGGCCGCATTTCCACCGAGGTGGACGCGCGGCTGTCATTCGACAGGCAAGCCATGATTGAGCGCGGCGAGCGGCTGATCGGCCTCTATGAGGAAGCCGGCATCAGCCGAGAGCGGGTGCTGATCAAGCTTGCTTCGACCTGGGAAGGTATCCGCGCGGCTGAGCAGCTGGAAAAGTCGGGAGTTCAGACCAACCTGACGTTGTTGTTCTCCTTCACCCAGGCGGCCGCTTGTGCTGATGCTGGTGTGTTTCTGATTTCGCCCTTCGTAGGCCGTATCTACGATTGGTACAAGAAAAGCGAAGGGCGCGATTATGTTGGCAACGAAGATCCCGGCGTGCAGTCGGTAAGCCGCATCTACGACTACTACAAGACTCACGGCTACGAAACGGTAGTGATGGGCGCCAGCTTTCGCAATATTGGCCAGATTGAAGCGCTTGCCGGCTGCGACCGTTTGACCATCAGCCCTGAGCTGCTCGGTCAACTGGCGCAGGAAGAGGGCGCCTTGGAGCGGCGACTGTCGCCTGGACGTACCTCCGAGGCACGCGTGCGGATTGACGAGAAAAGCTTCCGCTGGGGGCTGAACGAAGATGCGATGGCCACCGAGAAGCTTGCCGAAGGAATTCGTCAGTTCGCGCGCGATCAGGAGAAACTAGAAGCGCTGCTCAACGCTTCTGTGAGTCGTTGAGACGCACAGTCAGCAGCGTTCCAGCGCCGTGACCAGGTCGTGGAATGCTTCGCGATTGGACTCATTGAGGCTCATCAGAATCCGATGAGCCTCCAGTACCTTGGCTTTCACCACTTCCTCGGACTGATCCTGACTAGGCAAATCCGCCAGTTGCTCGGGTGAGGGAAGTGGCTGGTCGACGATGTTGAATACCTGATCGAACCCCATCGAGTGCAACAGGCGGGTAATGTCGGGATGAGTGGTTACCACGGTCGGGAGCAAGCCGACTTTCTGCCGCGACAGAATCGAGAGTTTGGCCAGCAGCCCGAGCGTGGTGCTATCGATGCTCCGGCTTTCTGTCAGGTCAATTACGATGGATGAGAAAACCAGCGACGTGAAGATCTTTTCAATCGTCGCGTCGAGGGCAGAGCAGAGCGTCAAGCGGATTTCACCCACAAACTTCAGTACGAAGGTCCCATCCTGCTCGGCGAACTGGATTTTACCGGTACTCATTCAAGGTTCCTGCTCAGCACCAACAAGGCAATGTCATCGGGCATATCGTGTAGTTCGGCCAGTCCAAATGCACCGCGTAAGCCGTCCAGCGTGCCTCCCACGTCTGCAACCAGTTCCGGCAATGCGGACTCTTTGTCTTTGAGCGTGTCACCGGGCAAAAGGTCCAGAATGCCATCGGACAGCAAGGTCAGACTGAATCGTTCCGGTAGCGCTATTTCAAAATTCGCATAGGTCGCATCGACAAAGAGACCTACCGGCAACCCACGCCCTTCAAGGTAGCGGGCTTTGGATCCATCGAAGAGCACCGGCATCGGCAGATGCCCGCCGATGCTGTAGTGGAGCACATTGCGCTCCTGGTCGATGACGCCGCCGAGCATGGTTACGTGCTTGCCCAATTTGCAGTTGATCAGCCCGCGGTTGATGTGATCCAGCACCTCGGAGGGCTTGAATTCGCGCAGCGTACGGAAACGCCGCGATTCATAAAGCAGCCGGGTGGTCATGAATTTGAGCAGAACGGTCACAAACGCGGAGGACGCGCCATGTCCTGATACGTCCGCCAGGTAGAAACCGATCCGATGCTCATCCACGCGGAAATAATCGACGAAGTCTCCGGACAGATACAGCGACGGAATGATCTGATGCGCAAAATGAAAGTCGTCGGTCGTCCATGGCGTCACCGGGAGCATGTTCATCTGCACCTGCCGCCCGGCATTCTGGTCTTCCTGAAGCAGGTGCAGGCTGGCCTGAAGATCGCGATTGGCGGTTTCCAGTTGCTCCCGATAGCGGCGATTTTCCAGGCGTAGACGCGAGCGATCCAGCGCTCGGCGCACCGAATGCTCCAGCATCGCCAGATCTTCGAGGGGCTTGATAAGGTAATCAGCGGCGCCCAGGCGCAGGGCTTCCACCGCATCGGTCATCACCCCTGCACCGGACACCACGATCACTGGCAGATCGCTCTGGCGCTCACTGATCAGTCTGATGAGTTCCAGACCATCTATCTGCGGCATACGCAGATCACAGATCACCAGATCCGGACGCTCGGAATCGAACAGCTCCAGTCCTTTGGGGCCGTTAGGAGCCTGCAGAACTCGGAATCCGCTGTCATCCAGATAGGCGGCCAGGCTGGCTCGAACCACATCGTCGTCATCTATGATCAGTAGCGTCGCGCTTGGGTTATGCATGTTCCTACCAGGCGGATCCGCCAGGATGATTGGCGAAAGCATCGGCTCCACGCGAGGCGGAGCAAGGGGGTCGTTTCAAGGCGCAGACGGTACTCCCATACGTCCAGCGTTTCAAGCCGTGCACCATCGCCCAGCCTGAGTCTTTACAGGGGTGTTGGACGGCCACTATAAGAGCTGGCGAATCCACCACGCAAAGGACGGGACAATGACGCAGAAGGAGCGCAACTACAGTGAAAAGCGCGATTTCATCCGAATGAATCTGGACACGCCGATTAACATTTTTTCGGGTGGGCTTTCTTTCCCCGGTATCTGCCTAGACCTGTCCAGCACTGGCATGCAGGTCGAAGCAGATACCGCATTGCACGTGGGTGATCGAGTTCGTGTCTCCATTCCGTCCCAGCACAACCAGTTGAAAGGGCTGGACGCGGAGACCGAAGTGGTACGCGTCGAGTCGCTGGATGGTGGTCGCCAGAGTCTGGGATTGGTCATCCTTTCGATGAGCTGAAGTTTCTGTCCTCAGGCCCCCGCCTTCGGATCGGCGATAAATGGACTCACAGCGGCAGTTCGGTTTTTTCAGCGGATGGGAAGGCGCTTGGGCAGTAAACGCATCTGCGAAGCGGCGGCTGTTGCGAGTCAATGGACTCCGTTATCAGCCCTGTTTATGGTCTGTGATCAGGTTCCTGAGAGTTAACAAAACATAACGTCCCTTCGATTGTAAGTGCTTTCCAAAGCTGGCTAGGATGGCTGCGTCCGCCCATCCCAGGTGGCTACTACTAATAAGAACAAAGGGGATAGTTATGAGTGAGCCCGTCTTCTGGCGCGGCCCGGTCGGCCGTGCGGCCTCCGTTTCCTGCAGACCGAAGCGCGGCTGCTTCTCGCCCTTCGCCAAAGTCCTTTCAGCGTGCAGCCTGTCCGCATTCCTGTGGGGTGCTCCGGTACATGCGCAGAGTGCGGATCCGCAGACTCGCTATTCCATAGAATCCTCCAAAGCGGCGAACCATCTGCTGCTCGATGTCGCTCATGCTGGCGAACGTCTGGTGATCGCGGGCGACCGTGGTCACATTCTCTATTCTGATGACAGCGGTGCCAGCTGGATCCAGGCGAAGGTGCCGACACGGCAACTGCTCACTGCGATTCATTTTGTCGATGACCAGCACGGCTGGGCGGTTGGACACGACGAACTGATTCTCGCCACCCGCGATTCAGGCCAGACCTGGATCGTTCAGAATGAAAATCGCGACGCCGAAGGTCCCCTGCTAGACGTCTGGTTCGAGAACCCTCGTCATGGGCTGGCAGTTGGCGCCTACGGGATGGTCTTGGAAACCTTCGATGGCGGCCAGCAATGGGACAACGTCACCGATCGGCTCGATAACGAAGATGGCTACCATCTGAACGCCATCGCGGAAATCGCCGGTTACGGGCTGTTTGTGGTCGGCGAGATGGGCGGAATGCACCGATCTCGAGACATGGGACAGACCTGGGAACGCGTCGAGTCACCTTATCAGGGGTCGTTCTTCGGTGTGATCGGAGGCGAAACAGAGGTGGTTGTGGCCTTCGGGCTTCGGGGGCACCTGTTCCGTTCGGCAGATTTCGGCGACACCTGGCAAGCTATCGAGGTGCGCGAAAACGGCAACCTCCTGGAAACCGGTCTTGCGGATGGAAACTTCCTTGATGACGGCCGGATGGTCGTGGTCGGTCACGGGGGCACAGTGCTAACCAGCACGGATCAGGGGCATTCGTTCAAGCTTTTCAGCCGCCCTGATCGCCGTTCTCTGTCCGGCGTCGTCGCCAATTCCGAAGGTAACCTGGTCCTTGTCGGCCAGAGTGGGGTGCGCGTCGTCTCGCCGTCGGGTGCAAACCTGCCCATAGAACAACGATAAGCCGGAGCCACCATGACTACGCATCAGCAAAAACCGGCGTCTGTTCTGGAGCGCCTGATATTCAATAACCGACCGGCGGTGATTTTGTTCTGCTTGTTGGTCAGCGTGTTTCTGTTCTATCAGGCCGCACAGGTTCGCCCTGCGACCAGCTTCGAGAAGATGATTCCGCTGGGACATCCCTATATCCAGAACATGCTCCAGCACAAGGATGATCTGGCCAATCTCGGCAACACCGTACGTATTTCCGTCGCAGCGAAGGACGGCGACATCTTCTCCAGGGAGTACATGGAAACGCTGCGTCAGATCCATGATGAAGTGTTCTACATCCAGGGTGTCGATCGTTCCAACATGAAGTCGCTGTGGAGTCCCAGTGTTCGCTGGACCGAGGTGACCGAGCAGGGCTTTGCCGGGGGCGAGGTCATTCCGCAAACCTATGACGGCTCGCCGGAAAGTCTCGACGATTTGCGCAACAACATTCTCAAGTCCGGGCAGGTCGGCAGGCTGGTGGCCAACGACTTCAAGTCGAGCATCGTGGACGTGCCGCTCATGGAGTCCTACTCGGACCCAGAGGACCGAGGTAAGCAGATCACGCTCGACTACCAGCAGTTCTCCCACGAGCTCGAAGAGAAAATCCGCGATAAATACCGGACGCTGAACCCCAATGTGGAAATCCATATCATCGGTTTTGCCAAGAAGGTTGGTGACCTGATCGATGGGCTGGTGGGCGTTGCCCTGTTCTTCTTCGTTGCCATCGCCATCACCCTGGTATTGCTGCTGTGGTTCACGCGTTGCTTCAAGAGCACCATCGCGGTGTTGCTGACGACGCTGATTGCCGTCGTCTGGCAGCTCGGCCTGCTGCATACGTTGGGGTTCGGCCTAGATCCTTATTCGATGCTGGTGCCGTTTTTGGTCTTTGCCATTGGCATCTCCCATGGCGTGCAGAAGATCAACGGCATTGCCATGGCTTCCGGCGAGACGGATGACCCCTTGGCTGCGGCCCGGATGGCGTTCCGTCAGCTGTTCATTCCAGGCATGGTGGCGCTGGCATCCGATGCGGTGGGTTTCGTCACCTTGCTGCTGATCGATATCGGCGTTATTCGCGAGCTCGCCATCGGCGCTTCGCTGGGCGTCGCGGTGATCATCCTGACCAACCTGATTCTGCTGCCGGTGGCGATTTCCTACATGGGTATCAGCCAGCGTGCGATCAAGCAGGCGCGGGAAGAGGCGTCGCGCGATCATCCCTTCTGGCGTTTGCTGTCAGGTTTCGCTAGCCCTGCCGTTGCGCCGATCTCCATCGTGATTGCGCTATTGGCGGCTGGTGGCGGGCTCTGGTATGGCCAGAACCTCAAGATTGGCGATCTCGACCAGGGTGCGCCGGAGTTGCGGCCCGACTCGCGCTACAACCTGGACAATGATTTCGTCATCCGCAACTACTCGACCAGTTCTGATGTGCTGGTGGTGATGGTCAAGACTGCTCCGGAAGGCTGTGCGCACTACGATACGTTAGCGGCCATGGACGAGCTGATGTGGAAGATGGAAAACACTGCCGGTGTGCAATCGGCGGTGTCGATGGTCTCGGTCGCGCGGCAGAGCATCAAGGGGATGAACGAGGGCAGCCTTAAGTGGGAAACCTTGTCGCGTAATCAGTTCATCCTCAACAGCTCCATTGCCCGTGCCGAAGGCATGTACAACGGCGATTGCTCACTGGCGCCGGTATTGATTTTCCTCAATGACCACAAGGCTGAAACGCTGGATCACGTGGTGTCGGCGGCCCGTGTGTTCGCGGAAGAAAACAACCGTGAGGGGCTGGAGTTCATCCTTGCTGCAGGCAACGCAGGCATCGAAGCGGCGACCAACGAAGTAATTGCCGCTTCCGAAACCACCATGCTTATTGCGGTTTACGCGGCGGTGAGCATCATGTGCTTGATCACCTTCCGCTCGGTAGCTGCGACGCTGTGCGTGATTCTGCCGTTGGTGCTGACCTCGATTCTCGGTAATGCGCTGATGGCCTTCATGGGTATTGGGGTGAAGGTCGCAACGCTACCGGTGATCGCGTTGGGAGTGGGGATCGGTGTCGATTACGGCATCTACATCTATAGCCGCCTCGAGACCTACCTGCGTCAGGGGTTGCCGTTGCAGGAGGCTTATTACCTGACCCTGAAATCCACTGGCAAGGCGGTGGTTTTCACCGGCATCTGCCTGGCTATAGGCGTCTTTACCTGGGTGTTTTCTGCGATCAAGTTCCAGGCTGACATGGGCTTGATGCTTACCTTCATGTTCCTCTGGAACATGGTTGGAGCCATCTGGCTGCTGCCGGCGCTGGCACACTTCCTGATCAAACCGGCGAAGCTTCAGGAAAAGTCAGAGCAGCCGTTGCCAGCAAACTGATGCCTCGTTAACGTCGCACGATGGATTTTGGCCCGCATCGCAAGATGCGGGCCTTTCTTTTGGGGCTGCGGCGCATGGAAGGCTTGGAGGGTTGAGCGCTTGGCTTGGATGAGGGTCAGAGTCGGTTGCTGAAAGCGGGGGCATGCTGTTGAGCCTGTATAAAAAGCGCTGGTCCAGGCGGATCAAGGAGCCGAACGCTAATTCAGGAAAGAGACCAATCCGAGCAGCCCCTGCCGGTGTTGAAAGCAAAACGCCCATTAGTCAGGGCGTTTTTTTGCACCCAGGAGAAATGCTGATTCAAAGCACCGTCAGCCCGGCCTGATGCACCAGCTCCAACAGCGGCTGCGGATAAATCCCCAGGAAGAACGCCAATGCCGCGATGGCCAGCAGCATCACGCCACCGGCACGCTGCCCCCAGTTGATCGGGGCGTCGTGGCGGCGGATGCCAGGTTCGACCAGATACAGCGTCACCATTACTCGCAGGTAATAGAACAGGCCCACGGCGCTGCCGATGATCAGCGCACCCAGCAGCCACCACAGCTGGGATTCCACGCCAGTGGCGATCACATAGAATTTGCCGATGAAGCCTGCCGTCAGCGGAATGCCAGCCAGCGACAGCATCATTACGGTGAGCACGGCGGTGAGGTAGGGGCGACGCCAGAACAGTCCGCGATATTCGTAGAGTGCATCGGCATCGCGACCGTTGAATGGACTCGACATCAGGGTGATCACCCCGAACGCGCCCAGAGTCGTCAGCACGTAGGTCACCAGATAGACACCGATGGCTTCAACGGCCAGTCCGTTGGTGGCGACAAGCGCCACCAACAGGTAGCCGAAGTGGGCAATGGATGAATAACCCAGCAGGCGCTTGAGGTTGCTCTGGTTCAGTGCCAGCAGGTTGCCGGTCAGGATCGAGGCGATGGCTATCAAACTCAGTGCATCGTTAAGCCAACCGCCACTGGTGGCCGGCGACATTTGATACAGACGCAGCAGCACCGCGAACACCGCCACCTTGCTGACGGTTGCCAGGAAGGTAGCCACCGGAGCTGGAGCGCCTTCGTAGACATCCGGCGTCCACAGATGGAAAGGTACCAGCGACAGCTTGAAACCGAGGCCGATCAGCATCATGCCAATGCCTGCCCGCACCAGCACCGACGCGTCTTGTGCGGCCAGGCTGGCACCGATACCGGAAAAGCTAAGGCTACCCGATTCGGCATAGAGCAGCGCCATGCCGAACAGCAGGAAAGCGCTGGCGGCGGCGGAAAGCACCATGTATTTGATGCCGGCCTCCAACGAGCGCTTGTTGAAAAATGCGTAGGCGACTAGTCCGTAAACTGGCACCGAGAGCAGTTCCAGGCCGATAAAGAAGCCGGCAAGGTGCTGCGAACTGACCAGCACCAGTCCGCCTGCTGCCGACAGGGCCATTAGCAGGTAGAGCTCTTCGCGGTTGCCGGGAAATCCTTCAGGTCCGGCTTTTTCGCCCAGGTAGGCGTGGGCCAGGGTTACGCAGGCCAGTGTCGCAACCAGCACTACGGCGCTGTAGAAATAGGCGAAGGCGTCAAGCCGCAGCAGTGGTGTCACGTCCAGCGGGGCGGCTCGCAGTGCGGGCACTATCGACAACAATGCCAGCGTCAGGCCGATAGAGGTGATGATGAAGCTGAGCCGGTGATTACGGCGCCAGGCGATGGCCAGCATCACCGCAATGGCGGTGGTGCCGGTGATCAGCAGGGGCAGCAGGGCGATCAAGTGTTGCTGTGTAAATTCCATGGCGGGACTACCGAGCCGAAACTGTTGGAGAGAATGCGGTGTCGATCCACTGCTGCACACCGTTCATGGTCGCGAGCGAGGTGTCGAATACCGGCTGCGGATAGACGCCCAGTAGGACCAGCAGAACAGCCAGCAGGAGCACCATTCCGATCTCGCGTGCGTCCAAACCCTGCAGCAGGCCTTCGGCCTTGGCCGGGCCGAAATAGGCACGGTGGATCATCGCCAACGAGTAGATGGATGACAGCACCAGGCCGAAGGTGGCAATGACCACCACCCAGGGTGAGTTGGCGAATGCGCCGAACAGCACCACGAACTCCCCTATGAAGTTGCCGGTGCCTGGCAGGCCCAGCGAAGCGGCAGCGAAGAACAGGCTCAACGGCGGCAACCAAGGCAGGCGCGACCACAGACCGCCCATTTCGCGCATGTCGCGCGTGTGCAGGCGCTCATAGAGTTGGCCGCTAAGGATGAACAGCGCTGCGGCCGAGAGGCCATGGGCGATCATCAGCACCACCGCGCCTTGCAGGGCGAGTTCGCTGCCCGAATAGATACCGATCAGCACGAAGCCCATGTGCGACACGCTGGAGTAGGCAATGAGGCGCTTGATATCGGTCTGCGCGAAGGACAGCACGGCACCGTAGAAGATGCCGAGCAGGCCAAGGCCCATGGCGATTGGCGCAAAGTCCATCGAGGCTTCCGGAAACAGCGGCAGCGCGAAGCGGATCATGCCGTAGGCGGCGGTCTTCAGCAGGATGCCGGCCAGGTCGACGGAGCCGGCGGTGGGCGCCTGGGCGTGAGCGTCGGGCAGCCAGGAATGCAGCGGCACGATGGGGAACTTCACCGCGAAGGCGATGAAGAAACCCAGCATCAGCAGGTACTCGACGCCCGGTGCCAGGTCAGCCTGGAGTAACAGCTCGTAGTCGAAGGTGAGTACGCCAGTGTTGTGGTAGTTGACCAGCACCAGGCCAAGAATAGCCACCAGCATGATCAGACCGCTGGCTTGGGTGTAGATGAAAAACTTCGTCGCGGCATTGATCCGCGAGCGCTTGCCTTCCGAGCTGTGGCCCCAGAGCGCGATGAGAAAGTACATCGGCACCAGCATCATTTCCCAGAAGAAGAAGAACAGAAACAGGTCCAGGGCGAGAAACACCCCGACTACGCCACCGAGAATCCACATCAGGTTGAGGTGGAAGAAGCCGACGTGGCGCTGAATCTCTTTCCAGGAGCAGAGCACCGAGAGCACGCCGAGCAGACCGGTGAGGATGATCATCAGCAACGACAGGCCATCGAGCGCCAGGTGCAGATTGATGCCGAAACGCGCGATCCAGACGTGCTTGAATTCAACTGCCCAGTTGGCCTCGGCACCAGGGGCGGGGGCGAGCTGGTAGTTGCCGCCGGCCCACAGCCAGAGGCCGAGCCCGAGCAGCAGCGCCATGGTGAACAGGGCGATCCAGCGTGGCATGCTTTTGTCGAAACGTTCGACGAACCAGCAACACAGGCCGCCGATGAAGGGAATCAGGATTAGCCAGGGCAGAATCACGATTTCGAGTCCTTGGGCAATTCAGAGCAGAACGATGCCGAGCAACAGCACGGCTCCGCCAACGATGGACAGGGCGTACCAGCGCAACTGACCGGTTTCGCTGCGGCTTAGCAGCGTATTGCTGCCCCGTGCCATGCGCGGTACCAGCCCGATGGTGGCATCGATGGGGTCGCGGCCCAGCAGCCGGCTGAGCCACAGGTAGGGCTGTACGAAAAGCTTGTCATAAAGCCAATCGAAGCCCCAGGCGGCATACCACCACGCAGACAGGAAGCGGCCCGGCGCGCTTTGCGCTATGGCAGTGACCAATCGGCGGTTACCCAGAAACAGCAAGGCGGCGAGCAGAATGCCCGCGACCGCGATGGCGCCCGAGGCGATTTCCAGGCTGTGCTTGGCATCGCCCCCTGCATGACCAACGCTCTGCGGCAGCACGCCGGAAAGCGGCAGCGAAATCATCGCGCCGAGGAAGGTGGACAGAACGATCAGCACAACCAGCGGCAGGCTGTGGGCGATGCCGTGGCCGGCGTGAGCCTCGATTTTCGGCTTGCCGTGGAAGGCGATGAAGATCAGGCGGAAGGTATACAGCGAGGTCAGGAAGGCACCGGCGAGACCTGCGTACAGCAGGCCGCTGTGACCGCTTGCAAAGGCGCCCCAGAGGATTTCGTCCTTTGAGTAGAAGCCGGCGGTGATCAGCGGCAGAGCCGACAGCGCCGCGCCACCGACGATGAAGCTGGCATAGGCCAGCGGCAGTTTGTTCCATAGCCCGCCCATCCTGAAGATGTTTTGCTCGTGATGGCAGGCGTGGATGACCGAGCCCGAGGCAAGGAACAGCAGCGCCTTGAAGAAGGCGTGGGTCATCAGATGGAAGATTGCCGCTTCCCAGGCACCTACGCCCAAGGCCAGGAACATGTAGCCGATCTGACTCATGGTCGAGTAGGCGAGGATGCGCTTGATGTCGGTCTGCACCAGCGCGGCGAAACCGGCCAGCATCAGGGTCACGCCGCCGACGATGCCCACCAGCTCCAGCACGTTCGGAGCCAGCAAGAACAGGCCATGAGTCCGGGCAATCAGGTAAACGCCAGCCGTGACCATGGTCGCCGCGTGGATCAGTGCGGACACCGGCGTCGGGCCGGCCATGGCGTCGGCCAGCCAGGTCTGTAGTGGTAGCTGCGCGGACTTGCCTACGGCACCGCCAAGCAGCGCCAGGGTCGCCAGGGTAATCCAGATATCACCGCTGGCGAACTTTTGCGGCGCCAGTGTCAGCAGGTCCTGAATGTCCAGGGTGCCGAGCTGAACGAACAGAATGAACAGGCCGAAGGCCATGAGTACATCACCGACGCGGGTGACGATGAAGGCCTTCAGCGCCGCGTTGCCATTCTTGCGTTCCTTGAAGTAGAAACCGATCAGCAGGTAGGAGCACAACCCCACGCCTTCCCAGCCGAAGTACAGCAGCAGCAGGTTGTCGCCCAATATCAGCAGCAACATGCTGAAGATGAACAGGTTGGTGTAGGCGAAGAAGCGCGAATAACCCTCCTCACCGCGCATGTACCAACTGGCGAACAGGTGAATCAGGAAGCCTACGCCAGTGACGACGCCGAGCATGGTCAGCGACAGCCCATCCAGGTGCAGCCCCAAGGCGACGCTGAAACCGACCACATCCAGCCACTGCCAGAGGTGCTGGGTGAATACGCCCCCTTCAGGCGGAGCGGTGTGGAACTGCCAGATGCACAGGGCGCTGATCAATGCTGACAGGCCGACCGAGCCGACGCCGATCACCGCAGCGAGGTTTTCTGACATCCGCCCACGCGAGAAGGCCAGCAGGAAGTAGCCGAGCAGTGGGAAGACGAGGGTGAGCAATAGTAGGTTCATCCGCGCATCTCGCTTGCAGCATCGACATCAAGGGTGTTGAAGCGGCGATACAGCTGCAGGAGGATCGCCAGGCCGATAGCGGCCTCGGCGGCGGCCAGGGTTATCACCAGGATGAACATCACTTGGCCATCCGGCTGCTGCCAGCGGCTACCGGCGACGACGAAAGCCAGGCCTGCGGCATTCATCATCACCTCCAGGCTCATCAGCATGAACAGGATGTTGCGGCGCACCATCAGCCCAACCAGGCCTAGGCAGAACAGTACGGCTGCGATGGCGAGACCGTGCTCCATTGGTATCGAATGCATGGCGTTACTCCTTCGCCTCGTGGCGGCCCAGGTGGAAGGCGGTAACCAGCGCCGCCAGCAACAGCATGGAGGCGAGTTCCACCGCCAGCAGGTATGGCCCGAACAGGGCAATGCCGACTTCCTTCGGGCCAACCGTGGTCAGGCCAGCCGGCGCATGCGCCGGCGCCGCGAACAAGGCCCACAACAGTTGTGCCAGCAGAATCGCTGCCAGCAGCGACGGACCTATCCACACCCCGGGCTTCAGCCAGGCGCGCTCTTGGGCCGCGGTATGCGGCCCAAGGTTGAGCATCATCACCACGAACACGAAGAGCACCATGATGGCGCCGGCGTAGACGATGATCTCCAAGGCGCCGGCAAAGGGCGCACCGAGGGCGAAGAAGCACATCGACACGGCCAGCAACGAGGTGATCAGGTAGAGCAGGGCGTGCACCGGATTGCTGCCGGTAACCACCCTCAACGTGGCGACCACGGCCACGCCGGCGGAAAAGTAGAAGGCGAATTCCATCAGTACGTCCTCGACCGGTAGGTGACCGGCGCGAAGCCGGCTGGCGCAAGCGCTAGGAGTTGAACGACCGTCATGGCAGAAGCCCTTTGACGTTGATCGGTTCCGCCTCGTTCTGCGCAGCGCCTTTAGGTTTGCCGGCAATGGCCAGCCCCGAGACGCGATAGAAGTTGTAGTCGTGGTACTTGCCGGTGCCCGAAATCAGCAAGTCTTCCTTCTCGTAAACCAGATCCTGACGCTTGTATTCGCCCAACTCGAAATCGGGGGTGAGCTGGATCGCATTGGTCGGGCAGGCTTCCTCGCAGAAGCCGCAGAAGATACAGCGCGAGAAGTTGATGCGGAAAAACTCGGGGTACCAACGTCCTTCGTCGGTCTCGGCCTTCTGCAAGGAAATGCAGGCTACCGGGCAGGCTACCGCGCACAGGTTGCAGGCAACGCAGCGCTCTTCGCCGTCCGGATCGCGGGTCAGCACGATGCGACCGCGATAGCGCGGTGGCAGATAGACCTGCTCTTCCGGGTACTGCAAGGTATCGCGCTTGCGAAAGCCATGGCTGAAAACCATTACCAGACTGCGCATTTGGGTGTAGGTGCCGTGGAGCACTTCGCCGATATATTTGAACATCGAGTTTTCTCCTTACCGGGCCGTCGCCAGCACGAGCGCGCCGGTCACCAGCAGGTTGAGCAGGGTCAGCGGCAGGCAGAACTTCCAGCCGAAGGCCATCACCTGATCGTAGCGCGGGCGTGGCAACGAGGCGCGCAGCAGCACGAACAGCATGATGAAGAACGCGGTCTTAATGGCGAACCAGAAGAACGACAGCCAGGGCAGGGTGTCCAGGAAAGGGCCGTGCCAGCCGCCGAGAAACAGGGTGGTCAGCAGCGCCGAGATCGTCACGATGCCGATGTATTCACCGACGAAGAACATGCCCCATTTCATCCCGGCGTACTCGACGTGGTAACCGTCGGCCAGTTCCTGTTCGGCTTCCGGTTGGTCGAAGGGGTGGCGGTGGGTGACCGCGACGCCCGCGATGAAGAAGGTGCAGAAGCCGAGAAACTGCGGGATGACGAACCACAGGTGCTGCTGCTGGTACTCGACGATATCGCGCATGTTGAACGAGCCGACCTGGGCGACGATGCCCATCAAGGACAGACCGAGGAATACCTCATAAGACACCGTCTGCGCTGAAGCGCGCAGTGCGCCGAGCAGGGCGAACTTGTTGTGGCTTGCCCAACCGGCGAACAGCACCGCATACACCGTGAGGCCGGCCATGGCGAAGAAGAAAAGCAAGCCGATATTGAGATCGGCAACACCCCAGGTCGGGGTGATCGGCACGATGACGAAGGCCAGCAGCAGCGAACTCATCGCGATTACCGGCGCCAGCGTGAAGACCAGGCGGTCGGCGAACGGCGGGTTCCAGTCCTCCTTGAAGAACATCTTCAGCATGTCGGCCGCGAGCTGGAACATGCCGAAAGGCCCGACCCGATTGGGGCCGTAGCGGTCCTGCCACCAGCCCAGCAGACGGCGCTCGACGAAGCTCAGCAAGGCACCGCACACCACCACGGCCAGCATGATGACCAATGCCTTGGCTACGGCGGTGATCACCTCGATCACTTCTGGGGTGAGCCAGTTCATTGAATGGCCTCCAGTTCAGTGGCCAGGCACGTGCCGCTCCATACGGGAATACCGGCCAGGCCGACCGGTAAACCTACCAGGCCAAGACCCAGCGATTCGCTGATACGAACCGGCAGGCTCAGGCGCGATGCGCCGATGCTGAAGCCGAGCAACTGTCCTTGCGCAACGCCCAAGCGCTTGGCCTCGGCTTCTGCCAGCGCCACATAAGGCTGTGGAATGCGCGTCTGGATCGGTGCTGCGCGCGAAGAGGTTTCCTCGCTGCCGAACAGGTGATACAGCGGCACTACCTGCCAGGTGCCAGGTGATGGCGAGAAGGCTGCGGGCGCTCGCGTCCAGCTCAGGTCCTGACGGTCGTTGTCGAGCAGGCGAACACCCGGATCTCCGGCGCGCAGATGACCGCCCACCTCATCCTGAAACTTGTTCCAGGCCTGCGGCGAGTTCCAGCCCGGCGACCAGGCAAATGGAATCTGCTGGCGGTCCTCCGTGCTGCCCGAATAGCCCTCCATGGAATAGGCGAACGGTGAATCCTGATCCTGTGGTTGACGCGGCTCGTGCACGCTGATATTGGCGCGCATGGCGGTACGACCGCTGTAGCGCAGCGGTTCGCGCGCCAGCTTCAGGCCCTTGATGCGAAACGAGGAACGCGGTGCGGCATCCAGAATTCCCTGCAGTTGCGGGTTGGTGGCGGCGCAATCGGCAGTGGCGTGATCCAGGTCGGTCCATTCCACCGCCTTGCCTTGCAGCGTGCATTGCAGCGCGTGCAGCCAGCGCCAGCCTTCGCGTACCAGGATCTTGCTGTCGTAGTAGCTGGGCTCGAAGACCTGGAAAAAGCGCTGGGCGCGGCCTTCCTGGCTGACCAGGGTGCCATCGGCCTCGGCGAAGCTCGCGGCCGAGAGCACCAAATGGGCCTTGGCGGTGGTAGCGGTCTGCTGATGATCGGCGACGATGGCTGCCCTGGCAGCGGCAAGGGCCATGTCCACCTTGGCTTGATCGGCTCGACGGTAAAGATCGTTTTCCAGCACCAACACGGCCTCTGCCTGACCATCGATCAAGGCATCCAGCGCGGCCTCCACGGACTCGCCACCGAGTAGCGCGACGCCAAGGCTGTTGGCTTCCGGCACGATGAGGCTGATGGAGGCGTTTTTCTTGCGATTCTTCAGGGCCTGGGCAATGTTGCCGGCCGCTTCGATGAGGCTTTTCTCGCCCAGTGACGCGCCGCTGATCAGCAGCGGACGCTTGGCGGCCAGCAGGGCGTCGGCGATCTGTTGTGCCAGCTCCCGGGCGTCGGCTTCCAGACCCTCCACCTCCGGAGCGCTGGGATCTATGGCATGAGCCACGGCGAAGCCGAGGCGGGCCAGGTCGGTCGGTGCGGCATGCACGCTTTCTGCCGCGATGTCATCCAGACGGGTTTCCGTGACGCTGGCGATGAATACCGGGTGCAAGGCGTTCTGCGCGACGTTCTGCACAGCCGCCACATGCCAGTCCTGAATCTTCATTGAGGCGGCGATTTCGGTGGCCTTGCCCTTGGCGGCCTGACGTACGGCCAGCGCCATGCGCGCGGCAGTCTGAGTCAAATCCTCGCCGAGGATGAACACCGCATCGTGGCTTTCGATCTCCCGCATCGAAGGCACCGGCAAAGGGCCGTGCTGAAGCAACTGACGGATCAGACGAATGTTGTCCAACTCCACCGCGGCGATGCCGCTGTAGAAATTCTCCACGCCGACCAGCTCACGCAGCGCATGGTTGCTTTCCAGGCTGGCGCGCGGCGAGCCAATGCCGATCAGGCGCTTGCCTGCGAGCAACGCGGCGGCCGCATCCAGTGCCGCATCGATACCCAGCGTATTCGAGCCCAGCAGCGGCTGGCGCGGGCGGTCGGCGCGGTTGACGTAGCCGTAGCCGAAGCGGCCGCGGTCGCAGAGGAAGTAGTGGTTCACGGCACCGTTGAAGCGGTTCTCGATGCGGCGCAGCTCGCCGTAGCGCTCGCCGGGGCTGATGTTGCAGCCAGACGAGCAGCCATGGCAGATGCTCGGCGCGAACTGCATGTCCCACTTGCGGTTGTAGCGTTCGGAGTGGGTCTTGTCGGTGAATACGCCAGTGGGACACACCTCGGTGAGGTTGCCGGAGAACTCGCTTTCCAGCACGCCATCCTCGACGCGTCCGAAGTAGACGTTGTCGTGGGCGCCGAATACGCCTAGATCGGTGCCCCCGGCGTAGTCCTTGTAATAACGCACGCAGCGGTAGCAGGCGATGCAGCGGTTCATCTCGTGGGCGATGAAGGGACCGAGATCCTGATTCTGGTGGGTGCGCTTGGTGAAGCGATAGCGGCGCTGGTTGTGGCCGGTCATCACCGTCATGTCCTGCAAGTGGCAGTGACCGCCTTCCTCGCACACGGGGCAGTCGTGGGGGTGGTTGATCATCAGCCACTCGACGACGCTGGCGCGGAACGCCTTGGCTTCCTCGTCATCGATGGAAATCCAGCTGTTGTCGGCGGCGGGGGTCATGCAGGACATGACCAGCCGGCCGCGTGTGTCGTTCTCGTCGCTGTACTGCTTGACTGCGCACTGGCGGCAGGCGCCGACGCTGCCGAGCGCCGGGTGCCAGCAGAAATAAGGGACGTCGAGGCCGAGCGACAGACATGCCTGCAACAGGTTGTCCGCTCCATCGACTTCGTAGTCTTTGCCGTCTACGTGGATAGTGGCCATTTCTAGGTCTTCTCATCCGCTTGCGCGGGTCTGGCTAATAGGAAATCTTTTCGCTTGAGGTCGACGGTCGCGCTGAGCGCCTCCCCAGCTTGTTCAATTCTTTATGCCGGCTGCAGGGGCGTTTTGCCTGCCTGGGCAATGCCCGCTTCGAACTCGTCCCGGAAATATTTGATGGCGCTGCCCAGCGGCTCCACCGCGCCGGGCGCGTGGGCGCAAAAGGTTTTGCCCGGGCCGAGGAAGTCCACCAGCCGCAATAGAATGTCGAGGTCTTCACGGCTGCCTTGACGGCGTTCCAGCGCACGCAAGGTCTTCACACTCCAAGGCAGACCATCGCGGCACGGTGTGCACCAGCCGCAGGATTCACGCGCGAAGAACTCTTCCATGTTGCGCAGCAGCGAGACCATGTTGACGGTGTGGTCCACCGCCAGCGCGAGCCCGGTGCCCATGCGCGTGCCGACCTTGCCAATGCCGCCGGCGTACATCTGCGCTTCAAGGTGTTCGGGCAGCAGGAAGCCGGTGCCGGCCCCGCCGGGCTGCCAGCACTTGAGGGTGTAACCGTCCTTCATGCCGCCGGCGTAATCCTCGAACAGTTCGCGGGCGGTGATGCCGAAGGGCAATTCCCAGATGCCGGGGTTCTTCACCTTGCCGGAAAAGCCCATGAGCTTGGTGCCCATATCGTCGCTACCCGGACGGGCGAGGGCGCGGTACCAGTCGACGCCGTTGCCGATGATCGAGGGCACGCCGCACAGGGTTTCGACGTTATTGACGCAGGTCGGCTTACCCCAGACGCCAACGGACGCAGGGAAGGGCGGTTTGGCACGTGGGGTGGCGCGACGGCCTTCAAGCGAGTTGATCAGCGCGGTTTCTTCACCGCAGATGTAACGGCCAGCGCCTGTGTGCACGAAAAGTTCGAAATCGAAGCCACTGCCGAGGATATTCGTGCCCAGCAGACCGGCGGCCTTTGCTTCGTCGATGGCGCGGTTCAGGTTACGCGCCGCATCCACGTATTCGCCGCGCAGGAAGATGTAGCCTCGATACGCCTTGAGCGCGCGGGCACTGATGATCATGCCCTCGATCAGCAGGTGCGGCAGCTGCTCCATCAGCAGCCGGTCCTTCCAGGTATTGGGCTCCATCTCGTCGGCGTTGCACAGCAGGTAGCGGATGCTCAGCGACTCGTCCGCGGGCATCAGGCCCCACTTCACTCCCGTGGGGAAGCCGGCACCGCCACGGCCCTTGAGCCCGGCGTCCTTGACGTTCTGTACGATGTCAGCCTGGGCCATTTCAGTGAGGGCCTTGCGGGCAGCACCGTAGCCGTTCTTCTGCCGATACTCGTCGAGCCACACCGGTTGGCCGTCATCGCGCAGCCGCCAGGTCAGCGGATGGGTTTCCTCGCTACGAGCGATACGGTTGGCCGGGCCGAAAGATGAAAGCTTCATGGATAGGCCTCCAGCAGGGCAGCAACACCGTCGGGTTGGATGTCGCCGAAGGTGTCATCGTCGATCATCAGCGCAGGGGCCTTGTCGCAGTTGCCCAGGCAGCACACCGGGATCAGCGTGAAGCGGCCATCGGCAGTAGTCTGGCCGGATTCGATGCCGATCTGCTGCCTGATGCCGTCGAGCACGGCCTCGTGGCCGCCGATGTAGCAGGTCATGCTGTCGCAGACGCGAATGATGTGACGGCCCACCGGCACGCGGAAAATCTGACTGTAGAAGGTGGCCACGCCTTCCACATCACTGGCGGGAATGCCGAGGACCTCGCTGATGGCATCACAGGCACCGTCCGGCACCCAGCCGCGGGCCTGCTGGACAATCTTCAGCGCTTCGATGGAGGCCGCGCGTGGATCTTCGTAGTGGTGTATTTCGTGCTCGATGGCTGAGCGTTCAGCTTCGCTGAGGACGAAACGGTCAGTCTTGATCAGAGTGTTCATATCAGCGGTCCACGTCGGCCATAACGAAATCGATACTGCCCAGATAGGCGATCAGGTCCGCAATCATGCTGCCGCGAATCACTGCGGGGATCTGCTGCAGATGCGGGAAGCTGGGCGTGCGAATCCGCGTGCGGTAGCTCATGGTGCTGCCGTCGCTGGTGAGGTAGTAGCTGTTGATGCCCTTGGTGGCCTCGATCATCTGGAGGCTTTCGTTGGCCGGCATCACCGGGCCCCAGGAAACCTGCAGGAAGTGGGTGATCAGGGTTTCGATGTCCTGCAGCGTGCGTTCTTTCGGTGGCGGCGTGGTCAGCGGGTGGTCGGCCTTGTAGGGCCCTGCGGGCATGTGTTTGAGGCACTGCTCGATGATCTTCAGGCTCTCGCGCATCTCGCCCATCTTCACCATGCAGCGATCATAGGCGTCTCCGTTGGCAGCCAGCGGCACCTCGAAGTCGAAATGCTGGTAGCCGGAGTAGGGGCGCGCCTTGCGCAGGTCGAAATCAAGGCCTGTGGCACGCAGCCCGGCACCGGTTACGCCCCATTCCAAGGCCTCCTTGGTGTTATAGGCGGCGACGCCCTTGGTACGCCCGATGAGGATGCTGTTCTTCAGCGCTGCCTTCTCGTACTCGTTAAGGCGCTTGGGCATCCAGTCGAGAAATTCACGGACCAGTTTGTCCCAGCCCCGCGGCAGGTCATGGGCGACGCCACCGATGCGATACCAGGCCGGGTGCATGCGGAACCCTGTGATGGCTTCGATGACCTTGTAGGCGCGCTGGCGATCGGTGAAGGTGAAGAACACCGGCGTCATGGCGCCGACGTCCTGGATGTAGGTGCCCAGGTACAGCAGGTGATTCTGGATGCGGAAAAACTCGGCCATCATCACACGGATGAAGTCGACGCGGTCCGGCACGGTGATTCCGGCCAGTTTTTCCACGGCCAGCACATAGGGCAGGTTATTCATCACCCCGCCGAGGTAATCGACACGGTCGGTGTAGGGGATGTAGCTGTGCCAGCTCTGGCGTTCGCCCATCTTTTCCGCACCGCGGTGGTGATAGCCGATCTCCGGCACGCAGTCGAGAATCTCCTCGCCGTCGAGCTGCAGGACGATGCGAAATGCGCCGTGGGCGGAAGGGTGGTTCGGGCCGAGGTTGAGGAACATGTAGTCCTCATGCTCGCTTTGACGCCGCATGCCCCATTTCGCGGGATCAAAGCGCAGGGCCTCTTGCTCCAGGTCTTGCTTGGCGGCGTTTAGGCTGAAGGGGTCGAACTCGGTCGCCCGCGCCGGGTAATCCTTGCGTAGCGGATGACCCTCCCAGGTTGGCGGCATCAGCATGCGGGTGAGGAAGGGATGGCCCGTGAAGCTAATGCCGAACATGTCCCAGATTTCGCGCTCGTACCAATTGGCGTTCGGCCAGATGGAGGTAGCAGTTGGCAGGTTGAGATCGCTTTCATTGAGGGCGACCTTGATCATTACGTCGCTGTTTCGCTCTAGCGACATCAGTTGATAGAACACACTGAAATCAGCTGGCGGCAGTCCGCGACGCTGGGTACGCAGCCGCTCGTCGGTGGCGCTCAGGTCGTAAAGCATCACATAGGGCTTGCTTACCTGGCGCAGGAAACCCAGCACTTCGATGAGCTTTCCACGCGCGACCCAGAGTACCGGCATGCCGGTCAGGCTGGGTTGCAGCGTGAAGGATTCGGCACCGAAGTGTGCGGTCAGTTCGACGACGATATCCTGGTCGTCAGCCTTGTAGGGCGGGATGTACAGAGCATTGCCTGCAGTCATGATCTCGGTCGCTTCGGTCAACGTTTGGGAGTGGAGAGGCCTTCCGGATGGAAAGCCGGGCTCACACGTCGTCGGGGCTGCGCAGGTTGGTGACCTGGATACGCTGTTCGCGTCGCTGTTCTTTCTGCGAAGGCATCTCGGCGCGATAGACGCCTTGATCACCGACGACCCAGGACAGCGGGCGACGCTCCTTGCCGATGGACTCCTGCAGCAGTTGCAGACCTTGCAGGAACGCTTCGGGGCGGGGCGGGCAGCCGGGTATGTACACATCCACGGGGAGGAACTTGTCGACCCCTTGAACGACCGAGTAAATGTCGTACATACCACCGGAGTTGGCGCAGGCACCCATCGAGATGACCCATTTGGGCTCGAGCATCTGCTCGTAGAGCCGCTGGATGACGGGTGCCATCTTGATGAAGGGCGTACCGGCGATGACCATGAAATCGGCCTGACGTGGCGAGGCGCGGATCACCTCGGCGCCGAAGCGGGCGATATCATGAGGCGCGGTGAAGGCCGTGGTCATCTCTACATAGCAGCACGACAAACCGAAGTTGTACGGCCAAAGGGAATTCTTGCGCCCCCAGTTGACAGCACCATTCAGTACGTCTTCTAGCTTGCCCATGTAGATGTTGCGATGAACCTGATCTTCTAACGGATCGGCAACAGTCTCCTGTTGGCCGATCGGATAGCGGTCATTGACCGCGTCCGGATCGATCCGGGTAAGTTTGTATTGCATGCCGAGAGCCTCATTGTTTTAGCTTCGCCTGCCGCTCGCGGCGGGTTGAGGGCGCCCAGTCGAGCGCACCCACCCGCCAAAGGTAGACAAGACCTGCCAACAGAATTGCTATGAATACGGTAGCTTCAATGAGGCCCGCCCAGCCGCTTTCGCGCACCGAGACGGCCCAGGCAAAGAGATATAGGGCTTCTACGTCGAAGATCACGAAAAGCATCGCGACCAAATAGAATTTGGCGGAAAAACGCAGCTGAGCGCTGCCAGTAGGGAGGAGGCCGGACTCGAAGGGCTCGTTCTTAGCGCGGCCCCAGGCCTTGCCGCCGAGCAGGCTGGAAACACCGAGCATGAATGCGCACAGGGCAAGGACACCGAGAATGAAGAAGGCAAGCGCCCAATTATGAGGCAGGCTTGAAACAGTCATGCCGGACTCCCTTGAAGATCAGCGGGAAGGCTGTGCGACGTGTTGCCTGTGGCAATACGTCGCATCATTCGATGGCGGAGCATTCTAGGCGCCTCGGTAGTGCAAGTACATGGGATGCTGAAATTTTCAGAAATATTTTTTCTGCCCATTTTTCTGTATGTAGTTGAGACGTATCGTCGCAGGAAACGTTCGGGACGGCCCTTGATCAGCAGCTCCTTGAGAACGGCTTTCACAGCGGCAAAGCGAGCGCGTACGGTGCCGGGGCGCCCCCAGCCGTCTCGCGCAGGGTCAGGCTGCGGTCGAACGGGATGGCGCTAGGCGTTTACCGGCGCGGCGGCTTGCGCCAGCAGACGCTTGATCTCGGGCACGCAAGAGCCGCAGCTGGTGCCGCAACCTAGCCTTTGCTTGAGGCCAGGCAAGTCCAGCCCCTGGGCGATGCCGTTGCAGATGGCTACCTGGCTGACGTTCATGCAGTTGCAGAGTGTTCTGTCACCCTCGACCCGCTTTCCGTGTGGGAGCGTACTGAGCGGTGCCAGTAGCCAGCGGCGCAGTTCGGGATCGACCTCGCCATCCAGCCAGAGGTTCTTGAGCCATCGACATGCTGCGGTTTCGCCGGCCAGGCGCAACGCCACGATGCGGTCATTTTCGAGGCGCACGCGCTTGCCTACCGAGCGATGCGCATCGTCGTAAGCCAGCACTGGACCTTCGGCGACATTCAGCAGCCGGTCGATGACCGACAGTAGTTCGGCGTCCGGTGCAGATTGGCTTGCCGCTTGAATCACCAGCGCTGCACGGTCGCGTCCCGCCAGGCTGAAGCTCGCATATTCGAAGCCGTCGAACAGCGGCCGCAGCGCTTCAAAGCGTTGCTGCACCTGTCCTT
>Ga0233377_1000080_pt1 | contig 61173 bp, 57 predicted proteins | sample ElkDunMinimDraft_6_FD_191540 | JGI IMG/M metagenome (GOLD analysis project Ga0233377, IMG submission 191540) | Fecal eukaryotic communites from dung pellets of Tule Elk in California, USA - Elk Dung E36 | ecosystem: Host-associated > Mammals > Digestive system > Large intestine > Fecal | place...
TTACGATTACGGTATTCCTATCAAATACCACCTTTCAAAGGATAGTTTATTCCACGTAGTGATTCAAAAAGAAGCGCATGCAAATTCACAACAAAAAGCAGTTAAACGCGCTGAAGCAATTCAATATGAATATACAGTTCAAGAAAATAACATCAACTTGTCGACTTACTTTTATTACGCTAAAAAGCAACGATTAAGAGGACAAAGTGTACGTGTTTTGATTTATGTACCTCGCGATAAAAAGATATATGTCAACAATGAACTCCAAAACATTTTTGAACGAAAAGAAAGTAATTTGACATACGTAGACGATGAAACGAACATCAATATTCATATAAACGATGAACGATTAGATGTAAGTGGAAAAATACGATCTAACGGAACCTACTCACATTACGATTAAACCCAAGATTAGTTTATTTTTTTTGCCAAAGATCCTCAGTTTTAACTGGGGATTTTTTCTTTTAGCGACAATGCCTTATCTTTGCATTCTAATAAAAACCCATGAAACAGCTTTTGACATTTGTCTTAACTTTATTTATTTCAATAACATTCGGGCAAACAATTGAACCACATTTTAACGAAACAAAGTATCCGTATTATCTTTATTTGCCACAAGATAGTGTTTTGAACAGCAAGCCACCCGTAATGGTTTTCTTGCATGGTAAAAGCTTATCGGGCAGCAATCTTCAAAATTTGAAGAAATATGGTGTAATGAGTCAACTTTTTAAAGGAAGACAATTTCCAATGATTGTTATCGCTCCGCAAACTAATAACGGTTGGTCGCCTGCTTCAATTAAAGAAGTTCTGGACAAAGTACGTTCGCAATATGACACAGATAGTTCACGCCTTTACGTTATCGGAATGAGCATGGGCGGTTATGGAACGATTAATTTCACGGGGACTTATCCACAGGAAGTGGCAAGTGCCGTAGCAATGTGTGGTGGTGGAGATGCAAAATTAGGTGAAGGGCTATCAACTGTTCCTCTTTGGATTCGTCATGGCGATAAAGATTATGTTGTTCCAGTTAGTGAATCACAAAAAATCGTGAATTCAATCAAAAAACACACCGATAAAAATCTAATTTTCACCATCGACAAAGGATTAAATCACGGTGATATGGAACGATTCTTTAGAGGTGAGGAAATTTATGACTGGCTTTTTAAACACAAAAAAGAGCTTAAAAAGTAATTGACCTTTCAAGCTCTTCGTATTTTTAAATAGATTTCAATCTTTGTTTCAAAACTGAAAGCTATACCTTCATTTTCAATTTGAATTTTGCTTTCGCTTTCACGCCAAAATAAGCATCTACAGGAATAGAAACCATTTGATTCGAAAGTCCAACTCCTGCTGGTGTATCAAAAACTGCTTCTACAACAATTTTCTTTATCAAGTTCAATTGGTCAATCACTGAATTGTTTAATGGAATTTCAACAGTACTTTTTTTGTGCATCAAACCTTGGTTATTTAATTGTCCAAAAAGCGAAGATTCAATTGTTTGAGAACCTTGCGTCATGTCGATTTGCGTTCCATTTTCATCTAAGAAAAGTAACTTCACTTTCGCTGCAAAAGGAAACGCATTGTCTAAATCAAGCTGAACAATTCCGCTTGCCAAATGTGTCTTATCCTTATTCTGATCCATCGCAAAATCAAAGGTATCACGAATGGTCAAGGCATCCATTTTAATTGACAATGGCATTTGAGCTTCCACTAATAAACGCAATCTACTTTGAGGATATACTTCATTCCATCCTCCAGATGTATTCCCCCAAGGGTTGATCTGAATTTTGTAAGAAACATCATTTTTTGCACCTAAATTTTCAATGAATTGCTCTACATTACTGTTGCCAGAATTAAAGTTCATCACATGCACAGACGGAACAAGTGTATTAAAACTTCCTTGAGGTTCATCAACTGTAAAGTAATTACCCAAACCCGACAACAAAACTTCGTTACCTTGGTTGTTCGTGCTTTTTAGGAAATTAATAATTCCACGTCCATCGATTTTAATACCATTTTCAAGCGTCAACTTGATTGAAGTATTCGGAATATCTATCATTCCAGCAACAACCATATTGAAAGCTTCGATCTTAAAATCTTTTGTTTCTTCCAATACACGTTGACCAAAATAACCTCTTGCGTACTTCAACTTTACGGATTGAAATTTAGCTTTGATGCTAAATGCATGCTGATTGGTCACATTGACAGTGGAACCATTTGGATCTGTCTTAATTTTTACACGGGATTGCAGTTTATTGAATGAATTTCCGCTCGTTCCTCTCAAATCAAGTTGGTAATCCTTCAGATCAATTGATTCACTAATTTTAGATGGATTTGCAAGCGTTCCACCGTTGATGAAAAATGTCTTTGAAAGCATGACACCATCTTTGGTAACCCCAGGCAATTCTACTGTGATATAAATCCCAGTTGCAACAGGATTTGCCAATTCAAATGCAATTGATCCACCTTCTAACTGAATAATCATTAGCTCCAAATCTTGCAAATTCAGGATATGTTCTTCAATCGTATTAAAGAATTCAAAACCTGGATTGACCGATAAAGATGAAATATTCAAACTCGTAGTACGATCAATGGTTGTATCAGGAATCCCTACAATATCTGTCAAATTAAAGTTGTACAGATTTCGTTTAAAATTTAAGGCATAAAAACCATTACTTTCCTCAATTGTGGAATCATTTACAAATTTGGAAATATCCAATCGATCATTGATTAAAGGTAATACCCAATCCGTATCCCAAGAAGCCTTTTTTCTACAACCAACTACCACCATGGTTATCAACACAAGTCCCAGCAAAAAGATGTTTGTTGTACCATTTAACGTTAAAGCTTTCGAAAATACGCTATGTTTTTGACCTCTATTTCTGTTATTTTCCATGTAGTTGTTATTCTAAGTTATAGACGTTGAGCCTTGAGAATAGGTTGGCTATACGCGCTCAATAATTGCAGCATATCCTTGTCCAACACCAATACACATTGTCACCAAGGCATAGCGTTTGTTTTTACGTTCCAATTCATTTGCCGCAGCCAATAAAATTCTAGATCCACTCATTCCAAGCGGGTGACCTAGCGCAATTGCACCACCATTTGGGTTAATTCTTGGGTCATTATCAGCTAATCCCATTTTACGAGTACATGCAAGCACTTGTGCAGCGAAAGCTTCGTTTAATTCAAGCACATCCATTTGATCCAACGTCAAACCAGCACGTTTTAAAACTTTTTCAGATGCATAAACTGGTCCAATCCCCATAATTCTTGGTTCAACTCCAGCTACTGCTCCAGCAATAATACGAGCCTTTGGTTTTAAGTTATGTAATTTTACTGCTTGCTCAGAACCAATTAGCAAGGCTGCTGCACCATCGTTTAGTCCAGAAGCATTTCCAGCAGTTACCGTTCCAGTTTTAGAAAATGCAGGTCGCAATGAAGCCAATCCTTCCATCGTTGTTGAGGAACGAATAAATTCATCTTGGCTAAAAATGATCGGATCTTTTTTACGTTGCGGAATCTCTACATTCACAATTTCTTGTCCCAAAATACCATTATCGCGTGCGATTGAAGCTTTTTGCTGCGACCACAAAGCGAAGGCATCTTGATCATCACGACTGATTCCGTACATTTCAGCTAAATTCTCAGCAGTATTTCCCATAGAATCTACACCGTATAATTCTTGCATTTTCGGGTTAATAAAACGCCAACCGAAAGAAGTATCGTGCATTTCTGAATCGCGACCAAAAGGCGAAGATGCTTTTGATATTACCCAAGGACCGCGCGTCATGTTTTCAACACCACCAGCAATGTATAAATCCCCTGCCCCATCTTTAATTGCGCGAGAAGCATTAATAGCAGCTGCTAATCCAGAAGCACATAAACGATTCACAGTTTCACCAGCAACTTGAAAGGGCAAACCAGCCAATAAACCAGCCATGCGTGCAATATTTCTATTATCTTCACCTGCCTGATTGGCACATCCTAAAATTACATCTTCAATTAAAAGAGGATCTAGATTTGGATGACGCTCCATTAAACCTTTAATCGCGATTGCCGCTAAATCATCCGTTCTTACTGGTGCTAGGGTTCCACCAAAATTTCCAATTGCTGTTCGTACGCCGTCTATTAAATATACTTCTTGGGACATTTCAAATTTATTTTCGTTCAATTTTGTGGTGCTAAAATAACATTTTTCGTGTGTTGAAAACTTAAAAACCTTGATTAGTTTTTTATTGCTACATTTAAATCGATTACTCAAAACTAAAACAATATGAAAACAAAGCAATATCTTTTGCTGAGTGCATTATCTTTATTCGGAACCTATTCTTTTGCACAAGCAGACGACCTAACACCGCAAGAAAAAAGATACAGAGATTCCATTACGGCATTAAACCTAACAAACGCGGCAATTGCAAACAGTCAAACAGCTTACAACGATGGAATACAAGCGTTTTCTGAAGGAAACTACCAGAAAGCATTGGAAAAATTTAAAAGTTCAGTTACATACGATGGTAATTTCACTGCAGCAATTTACAACCAAGGAATCGCAGAGAATGAACTCGGAAAATTTGATGATGCGCTAAAAACGTTGACGACCTTAATTGGTAGAAATGCAAGCTACTCAAAAGCGTATTTTCAGAGAGGAAAAGCACACCAAGGATTAAACGATTACTTGAAAGCTGAGCAAGATTATGAAAAATCAATTGCATTAGACCCTTTAAATCCAAGGGCTTATTACAACTTTGGAACACTCCGTTTTTTACAACAAGATTACAAAACAGCAATTTCCTATTTTACAAAAGCCATAGAAATTGATAAAACATTTGCATTTGCTTACAATGACAGAGGAAGTTGCTACCGAATGATGGGCGACTATCCAAAAGCACTGGCAGACTATCAAGAGGCAGAAAAGAAAAATCCGAATTTGGCGTTTGTCCTTAACAATATTGGAACAACGAAGAAAAAAATGAAAGATTTCACAGGATCAATGGCTGCATTTAACAGAGCTATATCAATTGACCCGAATTTTCATTTAGCTTACAACAATCGTGGAGTATCTCAAATGGAAAACAATAAAATTGAGGATGCAAAAAAAGATTTTGAAAAAGCACTAAATATCAATCCAAAATATGCGCCTGCAGCATCGAATTTAAGTGCCATATATTTCAAGCAAAAAAACTATGAAAAAGCTTTAGAATTTGCTACAAAGGCAATTGCAATCGATAAAAATTACGCAGGAGCGTACGTGAACAGCGCAAATGCAAAAGAAATGCTTCGCGACATGGAAGGTGCGTGCTCAGATTGGAAAAAAGCAGGAGAATTAGGAGCGTCAAATGGTTCTACTTATTATTCATCTAATTGTCAATAATCATCGATATGAAAAATTACCTATTAATTATAAGTGCATTTTTTAGTTTTCACATTTTCGCACAAAACATAGAATTCAAATCAGCAAATTTCAAAGACGATAAAGAAGGATTAAAAAAAGCAACGGATGCCATCAAGTCAGGCGAAGTTTTTTTCTTGGAAGCAAACACAGCGATCTTTGCAACGAAAGACCCAGGTATAAAATACAAAAAGGCACTCCAACAATTTGAAATTGCACAAAAAGTAAACGCCAATAATGCATTGAACAACCTTCGAATTGGAATTTGTCACTCCTATTCCACCGATCCAGGAAATGGAATTCCGTTTATCAAAAAAGCATATGAACTAGATAAAGCATGTGACCCATTTATGGAATACTATTATGGCTATGCTTTACAACTGGAAGGTAAATTCGATGATGCCATTAAATCATATCAAACCTTCGAAACATCTTATAAAAAAGCTGATGAGTTCGGGAAATTTGTGACACTACATATAAACGAATGTAAAAACGCAAAAGCAGCAATTGCAGCACCTATTCGCGCTTGGGTTGACAACGTAGAATCACTAAACTCCGAATTTGATGATTTCGCACCATCCATTACAACCGACGGTGGTGAGATTGTTTTTACATCCAACAGACCCAATCAAAAACCAGCAAACGAGGTTGGCGAATATGATAAAGACATTTATACTTCTTCAGCATCGAACTTAAAATGGGAGAAACCACAAGCAATTAAAGGTGGTGTGAACTCCAATAAAGACGACGTTTCAAATAACTTAAGTTTCGATGGAACAAAAATGTTGATTCACAGAGAAGAAAACGGTCAAACGGATATTTTTGAAAGCGTATTAAAAGGAACAACTTGGTCAGATCCTGTCAAAATGCACTTCCAAATTTCATCAACAAAAGGTAGCGAAGCTTATGCAGCTTACTCCAATGATGGATGGAGCATTTATTTTTCCCGCATCAGCGAATCAAAAGGAAGCGGTTACGACATTATGTATTCATCCATGCAAAGTAAAATTGAACGTGATTACAAGGCGGCACAAATGATTGCTGAAGTGAATACGAGTTTCAATGACGGCCCTATCTATCTACACATTGACGGTGAAACGATGTACATCGCTGCTCAAGGTCGCGCATCACTGGGAGGTTACGACATCTTCGTTTCTAAGAAAGTACAAGGTAAATGGACAACTCCGAAAAATCTTGGTTACCCAATCAACACACCTTATGACGATTTCTTTTTTGCAAGTACAGCAAACGGAAAATTTGCTTACATCGCTTCCAATCGTGAAGGCGGAAAAGGTGGTTACGACATTTACAAAGTTACATTTTGGGGCGATGAAAAAATGCCACACTTGGAAAGTGAAGATTATTTACTTGCTTCTTCAATCATGCCAATTAAAGACAATCAAGTGGAGGCAAAAGTGGATGTCAACAGAAAATCATTTACCGTATTTAAAGGAAAAACAATCGATGCAATTTCGAAGAAAGCTGTAGAAGCACCAATCGACATCATTGACAATACAACGGGATCAATTATTGAAACATTTACTTCTAACAGTGCAACAGGTAAATTCATCATTACATTGGCATCAGGGAAAAATTATGGAATTTCTGTTCGAGCAGATGGCTACTTGTTTCATTCAGAAAATTTTGATTTACCTAAAGGTGCTGCGGATAACCTAGTAGACAAAACAATTGAATTGAAGAACATCAAAATTGGTAGTACAATCGCACTTCGAAATATATTTTTCGATACAGGAAAATCTGTTTTAAGACCAGAATCCAATGCAGAATTAGATCGATTGGTGAAATTAATGAAAGATGTTCCAAATCTGAAAATTGAAATATCAGGTCACACTGACAACACTGGTTCGGCAACAATCAACAACGAACTATCTAAGTCGAGAGCAGAAGCTGTGGTAACATACTTAAAATCCAAAGGTGTTGCAGCAGCCCGTATGACATCCGAAGGATATGGTTCTACAAAACCAATTGCAAGCAACGAAACAACAGTTGGAAAACAAGAAAATAGGAGGACAGAATTTAAGATTACAGGCAACTAAACACACGTGACTTCTACTTGAAAAGAGGATTGACATTAGTTGATCCTCTTTTTTGGTTTAAAAATTGTTACGGAATCCAGCATAAACTCCAATTTTGTCAAAAAAAATGGATATCTTTAACAGTTAAATTCTTGAATAATGAAACTTTTTTTAATCGCAATTTTGACTTCTATGGCAACTGTTTTGATCAATGATAGTAAATCAGTACACCAATTTAAGGTAAACGATATCGAAGGTAAAGAATTCGATTTATCAACTTTGAAAGGTAAGAAAGTAATGATTGTCAACACTGCATCTAAATGTGGCTTAACTCCACAATATGAGCAATTGGAGGCGATTTATCAAAAATATAAAGATCAAAACTTTGTCATTATCGGATTTCCTGCCAATAACTTTATGAGTCAAGAACCTGGTTCAAATGAAGAAATTGCAGCATTTTGCCAGAAAAACTATGGTGTAACTTTCCCAATGATGGAAAAAATTTCTGTTAAAGGAAAAGATCAACACCCACTTTATACATTTTTGACAACTCAAAAATACAACGGTTTAGAGGATAATTCAGTTTCATGGAATTTCCAGAAATATTTGATCAACGAAAATGGTGAATTAGAAAAAATTATTTCACCAAGAACCCTTCCAGACGATAAAGAAGTAATCGATTGGATCGAAAAGAAAAACTAATCTGAAATTATAGCTTAAAGCAGCAATGAGTGATTTTGATTTTTACCCACCGAAGCCGGAACTTGTAGAACGTGAAACCAAATCCAATTGGGCTGTCACTGTATTTTCAATTGTTCTGTTTGTATTGGTTTTCATGCTGTTTTTCTCCAGTCAAATTCATTTCATACTTGCTTTGGTAGTCGTGTTGCTCGTTCATGAATTTGGACATTTCATCATGATGAAAATCTTTGGATACAAGAATGTTCGCATGTTGTTTGTACCAATGATGGGAGCTTTTGTGCATGGTAAAAAGGAAAAATATTCACAACGCGAAAGCCTTTTAATGGTCGGAGCTGGACCTTTTCCAGGATTGATTATTGGAGTTATCATGATGTTGATCTCTCAAAAACTGCATTCAACATTTACATTCCAAGCAGGCATGCTATTCTTCATGCTAAATATCATCAATTTAGTTCCTTTGGATCCTTTAGATGGCGGACAATTATTCAAATTATTTATTCGCAAAAACCAAGAACGATTCTTGATGATTTTCTCCTTGATTTCTTCTTTATTAATTATAGCATCAGGATTTTTTCTTGATAGCAACATCTTAATGTTGTTCGGATTTTTTATGAGTTTTAGAGTAAGAGCTCTACAAAAAAACAGACGTTTACACGAAGAAATGGAAGAGGAAGACATTCCGTTTATCACCACTTATCGTGAGTTATCGAATAAAGATTTTTCTAGAATCAAAGCTTTATTATTGGAGCGTATTCCTAATCTGAAAAAGTACATCGAAGTCGCTGATCAGCAAGAAGTGGACATGTTATTGGCATCCCAGGTAAATTCAGTTTTAATTACACCAGTAAAACAAGACGCAAGTTTTCTTCTAAAGTTCCTAACCATCGCTTTATGGATTTTAGCTATCGTTAGTCCCGTTATTTTGTTTTTCACGTTGGATTTAAATTGGGTTCATTATGCCTTACAAAATTGGTGAGAAAGTAGCTTTTCTGCGTGAAGCTGGAGGCGGAGTCATAACGAAAATCAAAGGAGATACCTATTTCATTGAAGATGAAACTGGTTTTGATCGCCCATTTACTATTAAAGAAATTGCTAAAATTCACAGCACAAACTTTGCTTTAAACGAAGATGTCATTTCCGAATTTTCAAAAGCAGCGGATGCATCAAAGGAGCAAAAATCGCAATCTAAAATCATTCGAAAACACAAAGATTATTGGGAAATCGATTTGCATTTTGATGATATCGTGGATGAATTTGGTGGAAAAATGAAACTCAACAAGGAACAAGCATTGACCAAACAATTGCAAGTTTTCCGTGATTTCTACTACAAGGCTCGAGAAAAGAAAATGCGAAAATTAATCGTTATTCATGGATTTGGCTTAGGAATCTTGAGAGAAGAAGTCCAAATCTTTTTAAAAGGTCAAGATGGTGTAGATTTTCATGATGCGTCGTATATGGAATACGGTCATGGAGCAATCCAAGTGGAAATTAAGTACAACTACTAAATTAACGGTCAACTTAATTCCACTTCAAATCGACTTTTCTCCCTTCTACTCAAATCTTTTTCTTAAATTTGCTTGCCTTTTCGGGCACAATATGTAAAACATAAATATCAAACTTCAAGCATGGCTTTAAAATGTGGTATCGTAGGTTTGCCAAACGTAGGTAAATCAACATTATTTAACTGTTTATCCAATGCGAAAGCGCAATCTGCGAACTTTCCATTTTGTACAATAGAACCAAACGTAGGTACGATTTCCGTTCCTGATACACGTTTAGAAAAATTAGAAGAATTAGTAAATCCTGAGCGCGTTGTTCCAACAACAATGGAAATTGTCGACATCGCAGGATTGGTGAAAGGTGCATCAAAAGGTGAAGGTTTAGGAAATCAATTCTTAGCAAATATCCGTGAAACAGATGCTATTATTCACGTATTACGTTGTTTTGATGATGGAAACATCATTCACGTTGACGGATCAGTTAATCCTGTTCGCGATAAAGAAATCATCGACATCGAATTGCAATTAAAAGACCTTGAAACGATTGAAAAGAAAATCACTTCTTTAGCACGTAATTTAAAGTCGGGCGACAAAGATGCGGTTAAAGAAAATAGCTTAGCTGAGCGCATAAAAGAAGGTTTGGAGCAAGGGAAATCTATCCGTGAGATGGGATTCGAACCTGAAGAAATGGAAATCATCAAAGGATTCCAACTGATCACTTCAAAGCCAGTTTTGTACTTGTGTAACGTAGAAGAATCAGCTGTTAAAACAGGAAACGCTTACGTAGACGCAGTAAAAGAAGCTGTAAAAAACGAAAATGCTGAGGTGTTGATTATTGGTGCTCAAATTGAGTCAGATATCAACGAATTGGAAACATACGAAGAACGCAAAATGTTCTTGGATGAATTAGGATTAGAAGAGCCAGGTGTAAATCGCTTGATTCGTTCGGCTTATTCATTATTGAACTTGCAAACATATTTCACTGCAGGTGTAAAAGAAGTTAGAGCTTGGACTTTCCACAAAGGTTACACAGCACCACAAGCAGCTGGCGTAATTCACACAGATTTTGAAAAAGGATTTATCCGCGCAGAAGTTATGAAGTATGACGATTACGTTCAATACGGTTCTGAAGCAGCAGTAAAAGAAGCAGGAAAATTCAAAGTTGAAGGAAAAGAATACATCGTTCAAGATGGCGATATGATGCATTTCCGTTTCAACGTTTAATAGACATTAGCAAAAACACAAACTATGGAAATTCTTGCAAATAATCCAAATTTGAAATCATGGGTGGACGTTCCAGCAAATAGCGACTTCCCTATTCAAAATTTACCTTTTGGAATTTTTAAAACAGATTCGTTGACACCTCGAGTTGGTTCAAGAATTGGTGACTTCGTAATCGACTTAAAAACACTTTTTGTTTTAGGATATTTCGAAAACCTTTCTTTTTCAGCTGAAGATTTTGATACAGACAGCCTGAATTTGCTCATGAAAAAAGGGAAAATCCCTACAAGAAATTTGCGTAACCGCTTGTCGAAATTATTTTCTACGGAGCTAGATGATTTGCAGAAAAATGCACATCACGTTGATCAAATTTTGATTGCTGCAGATTCTGTAGAAATGTTAATGCCAGTTCAAATTGGCGACTATACGGATTTCTATTCTTCACGTGAGCACGCTACAAACGTTGGTACAATGTTCCGCGACCCGAACAATGCTTTATTGCCAAATTGGTTGTGGATTCCTGTTGGATATCACGGTAGAGCGAGTTCTGTGATCATTTCAGGACAAGAAATTTACCGTCCAAAAGGTCAAATCAAACCTTCTCCAGAGGAAAACCCAATTTATGCTCCTTGTAGAAATTTGGATTTCGAATTGGAAACTGCTTTCATCACATTTGAAGGAAAACCTCTTGGTGATTCTATTTCAACGGAAGAAGCAGAAGATTTTATCTTTGGAATGGCATTGTTCAACGATTGGTCGGCTCGTGACATTCAAACATGGGAATACGTTCCACTTGGACCATTTTTAGCGAAGAATTTTGCTTCTTCACTATCTCCATGGATTGTTACGTTAGATGCATTGCAACCCTTCAAAGTTGCTGGTCCGGAACAAGATCCTAAAGTATTGAGTTATTTGGAATACAAAGGAGAAAAATCGTATGATATCAACCTACAAGTTTATTTGCAACCAGAAGGAAGTGAAGAAAACTTGATTTGTGAGTCGAATTTCAAGTATATGTATTGGAATATGGCGCAACAATTGGCACATCATACAGTAAATGGATGTAACATTCGTTGTGGAGATTTGATGGGGTCTGGAACAATTTCTGGTCCAACGCCAAACTCATACGGTTCAATGTTGGAATTGGCATGGAAAGGTACAAAACCTTTAAAAATGTCAGACGGTACAGAACGCAAATTCATTCAAGATAATGATACGGTAATTATGCGTGGTTATTCAGAAAAAAACGGTGTCCGCATCGGATTTGGTGAAGTTTCCACAAAAGTTTTACCAGCAAAATAATGAATGATTATAATCATATCAAAAATCTCAACTAGTTTTTAGTTGAGATTTTTTTTTGAGCAAAATTACAATTCAACCAAATTAAATTCAACGAATTACTATCTTTGATTCAAACCTTTAAGCGGAATTCAACATGACGCCAAATACAACCACCGACTCAACCAAGAAATTCCTTCCCATATTACTTGCAATGGCAATCTTCATGCAAATGCTAGATTCAACCATTCTCAATACGTCTTTGACTGCTATCGCGCGTGATTTGAATGAATCCCCGTTGAACATGCAGAGCGCCATCATCAGCTACGTTTTAACACTTGCTTTATTCATTCCTGTCAGTGGTTTCTTAGCTGATAAATTCGGAACGCGTAAAGTCTTCATTTTTGCACTCATTCTCTTTAGCATCGGATCATTGCTTTGCTCCATGTCACAAAATTTAACCCATTTAGTGTTAGCACGAGTGGTTCAAGGAATTGGTGGAAGTTTAATGACGCCTGTTGGAAAATTAGCGTTGATCAAAACATTTCCAAAAAACGAACTACTAAAAGCGATGAACTACGCGATTATTCCTGCGCTCATCGGTCCGGTTTTAGGTCCACTCGTTGGTGGCTACATGGTTGATTATCTTTCATGGCATTGGATTTTCCTGATGAATTTACCAATTGGAATTATCGGAATCTTTATGAGTTTGAAGCACATGCCCGATTACAAAGCAGATTACTTACAATTCGACTTCAAAGGATTCCTATTATTTGGTGGAGCGTCACTCCTACTCTCAATCGCATTGGAACTAATGGGAAACACCGTTAAAATAACGCCTGTTTTAGCATTATTGATAGTTGGATTGGCATTTTTATACATCTATTACCGCCATGCAAAAGTAGATAGCAACCCAATTTTTCCGTTGAATCTATTTCGAGTTCGTACATTTCGAGTTGGTATTGTTGGCAATCTAGCTACACGATTGGGAATAAGTTCCATTCCTTTACTCTTACCGATGATGATTCAGTTAGCTTTTGGTGAATCTGCTGTAGTATCAGGTTGGATTGTCGCTCCAATGGCTCTTTCAGCAATGTTTGGAAAATCAGCGGTGATTAAAGTTTTAGCGAAGTTTGGATATCGAAAAACACTGATGGCAAATACATTTATAATAGGTGTACTCATATGCACCTTAGCAATTCCATCAATTCACAGTTCAATTTATTGGTACATTCCAATTATCCTAGTAATGGGATTTTTCAACAGCATTCAATTTACATCCATGAATACCATTTCCATTTCGGATTTAAGAACTTACCATACAAGTAGCGGTAATTCACTAATTTCGGTCAACCAACAATTGGCAATCGGATTTGGAGTTGCCTTCGGATTAATCGTTCTTAAACTCTATCAAGGTGATTTAGATCTTATAAAAAACGAAGTTCACAATGCATTTAGATATACATTTCTAACGGTAGGTTCTTTGACCATTCTATCGGGATTAATTTTTAGAAGACTACATTTTAAAGATGGCGATAATATGCGAAATTGAAAGAAAAACGCTATCACCAATTAAATGTTAAAAAGCTAATTTTCGGACCATCTTCATGATACAGATAATTGCTATTTTTGCATTAAGAGCAAATGATATTACAAACTTATGGCAGATATAAATCCTAATTTCCCAGACATCGATTTAGAAAAAGAACGCAAAGAAATTCTTTCCGCTTTTAAGGGATTAATGCGCCATGTTAAAAACCGATCTAAGGAAGATACAGCATTGATCCGAAAGGCTTTCGACGTGGCAGTTGAGGCTCACAAAGACATGCGAAGAAAATCGGGTGAACCTTATATCTATCACCCAATTGCTGTTGCACGAATTTGCGTTGAAGAAATGGGACTTGGACCAACAGCCATCATTTGTGCATTGCTACACGACACTGTAGAAGATACACATATCACATTGCAAGATGTTGAAGATCTATTCGGACCAAAAGTTCGATTGATTATTGACGGTTTGACAAAAATTCCTGAGATTTTTGACGAAAACGCATCTATTCAAGCGGAAAATTTCCGTAAAATGATTTTAACCATTTCGGATGATCTACGTGTTGTTTTAATCAAACTTGCAGATCGCTTGCACAACATGCGTACGCTCGGAAGCATGCGTGAGGACAAACAACTAAAGATCGCATCAGAAACAAAATTTTTATATGCGCCACTCGCTCACAGATTGGGATTGTATTCCATCAAATCTGAACTTGAGGATTTAGCGTTTAAGTACACCGAAAAAGAAGTTTATCAGCAAATTGAAACGGCACTAAAGTCAACGCAAGATGTTCGTAACCGTTTTATTCGTCGATTTGTAACTCCAATCAAGGAGGCAATGCAACACGAAGGTTATGTTTTTGATATAAAAGCGCGAACAAAATCCATTTCTTCGATTTGGAAAAAAATGAAATCCAAAGAAGTTCCATTTGAAGAAGTATATGATGTTTTTGCCATTCGAATCATCGTTGATACACCGCAAGAGCTAGAAAAATCTGATTGTTGGAGAATTTATTCAATTGTAACAGATTTCTATCAACCAAGTCCTGACCGTTTACGTGATTGGATTTCAACACCAAGAGCTAACGGTTACGAATCCTTGCATACAACTGTAATGTCACCACAAGGAAAATGGGTTGAAGTACAAATTCGCACCAAACGAATGGATGAAATTGCCGAAAAAGGATTGGCAGCGCATTACAAATACAAAGAATCGAAGAAAGAAGATTCAAAATTTGATCGTTGGATTGCAGAAATTCGCTCGCTTCTTGAAAACCAAGAAATGAGTGCAATGGAATTCGTCAATGAGTTTAAATTAAACTTGTTTAACGATGAAATCTATGTTTTTACACCGAAAGGTGAATTAAGAGTTCTACCAACTGGTTCAACTGTTTTGGATTTTGCATACGATATCCATACGCGCGTTGGTGACACATGTATTGGAGCAAAAGTTAATAACAAACTAATGCCACTTTCTTATCAATTACAAAGTGGAGATCAGTTGGAAATCATTACATCTTCCAAGCAAAAACCGAATGATGAATGGTTACGCATGGTTGTTACTGCCAGAGCGAAACAGAAAATTAAGTCAACATTAAACGAGGAGCGCAAGCAAATTGCTGACGATGGAAAGGAAATTCTGCAACGAAAATTCAAGCAACATAACATCCGATTTGTTTCAGACAACATCACATTTTTAGAAAAGGCATTTCATTTACCAAGCGCAACAGAGCTGTACTTTAGAATTGCAAAGGGAAAAATTGATCTCGCAAAATTACGTGAATTTGAAAACGATAACGGTGCTTTAAGTCACAAAAAGAAAGAAGTTGACCAAAAACGTGTTCGCAAAAAAGAAAACATCCAAGCTTCCATTGATAAAAAAGCAGACACATTAATCATTGGTGAAGATTTTAAAAATATTCAATATTCACTAGCTCGCTGCTGTTCACCAATTCCTGGAGATAAAGTATTTGGATTCATCACGATTAGCGATGGTATTAAAATTCACCGTACAAATTGTCCGAATGCAGAACATTTAATGTCGAAAATGGCATACAGATGTATTTCTGCACGCTGGAGAGATCAAGAACTTGTAGAACGTGAAGTAACAGTTAAAATCTTTGGTTTCGACAAGATGGGAATCGTAAATAAATTGACAGAAATCATTTCACATCAACACAATGTAAACATGAAATCTATCTCATTTGAAACAGAAGATGGATTGTTTGAAGGAAAAGTGAAAGTAATGGTTTACGATACAGAGCACTTGGACCAATTGATGCGCAAATTTGAAGAAGTTGACGGAGTGCAACGCGTTGTACGTTGGGATGATAAAAATAACGAACCAGAAGATTACGACGAAGATTAATTGATGAGAAATTTGACCTCTTTCAAGTCAAAACACTCAATGCCATATTTCGTTTCAACTTTTAGAAGTCCAATATCATTTGTACCTAAAATTGTTCCGATTTCTTCTTGTTCAGATCTAATAAATCGCACCTCTTTGTTCATGCCCCAAAGATGACTTAAATAGTCGTATTTCAACGCTTTGAATTCACGATTATACAAATTCATCCAATTGTTATTCAGCGATGAAATCAGCATGAAAGAAAATTCGCGAACATTAAACATAGCACCGGTTTCAAGTCGAATACTTGTTGCGCGCACATCCTCGAAATCAATTTGATTCACATTCAGTCCTATTCCAACAATGGCATGTTTTACATATTGATTGGCGATGGAGTTTTCAATTAGTATACCTGCGATTTTTCCATTTTCAGTTAAAATATCATTCGGCCATTTTATTTCAGACTTCACTCCCAACTTGTCTAAGGTTTGCACAACTGACAATGAAACCCAATGATGAATGGCATCTTGATTTGCTATTTCTAATTGGTTTAATTCGACAAAAACAGAAAAAATCAGGTTCATTCCTGCTTGAGTCTGCCAAATAGTACCTCTTTGACCACGTCCATTTGTCTGTTCATCTGCCATAATTACCGTACCATGAGCAATTCCACGCGATTTTACAAGGTTGGCAACATAATTGTTGGTAGAGTCTACAACATCCAAATAGATGCTTTTAAAACCGATTTGATTCATCATAATTATTTCTGTGATCGAATATAGGAAGTAAATTTAAAAATAGCATTAGATTTGTATAGACGAAAAAGATTGATGCAAAAAGAAAACAAAATTAGTTCCCAAGTATTGTGCGATACAATCGTAGAGGGAATGCAGGAAAACAAAGCGAAAGACATTACAGTTGTGGATTTAAGAACAATCCCAGGAGCTGTATGTGATTTTTTCGTAATTTGTAGTGGAGAGTCAAATACACAAGTTGACGGGATCAGTGCTTCGGTACAACGCTTTACAAGAAACACCATCCAGGAAAGACCTTGGCATGTTGAAGGAAAAAATGGTAGTCAATGGGTACTTCTAGACTATGTAAATGTTGTAGCACACGTTTTTGGAAGAGAACAACGTGACTTCTACGATCTAGAAGATTTGTGGGCAGATGCGAAAATTACGCGCATCCCAGACATTAATTAATAATTAAAACGCATGGCACAAGGCAAAAAAAACAATGGAGGAAGTAAAAAAAGTCCTTTCTCAATTTATTGGATCTACGCTATTCTTGGTATTGCTTTAATTGGCTATCAATTTTACGCAAGTTCAACAAACAAGATCGCTTTAAAGACGGTAGCTCAATTTGAGACACTAGCTGAAAACGGTTATGTAGATAACGTAACAATTGTTATCAATAAGCTAAGAGGCGATATCAAAGTCAATAAGGAAGGTGTCGATTTTTTAAAGTCAACGGATGAGAAGCAATTTCAATCGATTAAGAAGGCTATTAAAAATCAAAATGGTAGAACAAGAGGTGCTGAAAGCTACATTTTAGAGCTTAACATTTCCGACAATGGAAATTTTGAAAAGAAAGTTGAAGATTTGAACGTGAAGTTAAAGGAAGCAGGGAAGTCTCAAATTCCTTACACTTCGGAGACTGAACACGATTACTTTTCAAGTATCCTAGGATTCTTACTTCCAATCATTTTAATATTTGCTTTGTGGATGTTTATCATGCGACGTATGTCTGGTGGAGCTGGCGGTGGAGCTGGTGGACAGATATTTAACATCGGTAAATCCAAAGCACAAGTTTACGAAAATGGTAAATCGACAAACGTTACGTTTAAAGATGTAGCTGGTTTGCAAGGTGCGAAGGAAGAAATTGTTGAAATCGTTGAATTCCTTAAAAACCCTAAGAAATACACTGAATTAGGAGCTAAAATTCCGAAAGGTGCATTGTTAGTTGGACCTCCGGGAACTGGTAAAACTTTATTAGCGAAAGCTGTTGCTGGAGAAGCGCAAGTGCCGTTTTTCTCACTTTCAGGATCTGATTTCGTAGAAATGTTTGTTGGAGTTGGAGCTTCTCGTGTACGTGACTTATTCAAGCAAGCGAAAGAAAAATCACCTGCAATTATCTTTATTGATGAGATTGATGCGATCGGTAGAGCACGTGGTAAAAATGGTGGATTTAGTTCAAATGATGAGCGTGAAAACACTTTGAACCAATTGTTAACAGAGATGGATGGTTTTGGTACAAACTCAGGTGTAATCATCTTAGCAGCTACCAACCGTGCTGACATCTTGGATAAAGCGTTGATGCGCGCTGGTCGATTTGACCGTCAAATTTATGTTGACATGCCAGATATCAATGAGCGTAAAGAAATTTTCCAAGTGCATTTAAAACCTTTGAAATTAGCAGCCAACATGGACGTTGATTTCTTAGCAAAGCAAACACCAGGATTTTCTGGAGCTGATATTGCAAACATTTGTAACGAAGCAGCATTAATCGCCGCTAGAAAAGACAAAGCGTTCGTAGAAAAACAAGATTTCTTAGACGCAGTTGACCGTATTATCGGTGGATTGGAGAAGAAAAATAAAATCATCACTAAAGATGAAAAACGTGCAATCGCTTTCCACGAAGCTGGTCACGCTACAATTTCTTGGTTATTGCAATATGCGCATCCACTAATTAAGGTAACGATCGTTCCGAGAGGACAATCATTAGGAGCAGCATGGTATTTACCTGAAGAACGTCAAATCACTACGACAGAACAATTGTTAGATGATATGTGTTCAACATTGGGTGGACGTGCAGCGGAACAAATTATCTTCGGAAAAATTTCAACTGGAGCTTTGAGTGACCTAGAAAAAGTGACGAAGCAAGGATATGCAATGGTTTCTGTTTATGGTTTAAATGAGCGTTTAGGAAACGTTTCTTTCTACGATTCACAAGGTAGAGAGTCTTTTCAAAAACCTTATTCAGATGAAACAGCGAGAATCATTGATGAAGAAGTAAGTGCATTGATTGAATCTCAATACCAACGTGCAATTCAAATCTTGACTGAAAACAAGGATAAATTGACGCAATTGGCTGAAAAGCTTCTTTCTGCAGAGGTTATTTTCAAAGAGGATTTAGAAGAAATCTTCGGAAAACGTCCTTGGGATAGAGAGCACATTCAAGAAGATTTGGGTAAAGTTGAAATTCCAGCTGAATTAAAGGAGGAATTGCAAAACACAAATTCTGAAGAGACAATCGAATCAAATGAAGAAGACAGCCGTTCCACAGATGTTCCCAAAGAGGAAGATGGAGCAGTTGAATAATTTAAAATAAATAGAAAGGAAATCCCGGAATCGTATTTCGGGATTTTTTCTTTCAGTATATTTGCACCACAATACAAATAGTAGCCGCCAAAAATGAACATTCATAACGATTTCAATTCTGTTTCAAGAATTCCAAATCCAGTAATTACCATTGGAACATTCGACGGAGTTCATTTAGGTCACCAAAAAATCATTGCTTTTTTGAATGAACAAGCTGCTAAATATGGTGGTGAATCTGCCTTATTTACCTTTTGGCCTCATCCTAAAATGGTGCTAAATCCAGCTAATCACGGCGTAAAATTGATTCAATCGGAAGATGAAAAGATGGAGAAATTGAAGTTAAAAGGACTACAAAATCTCATCGTTCATCCCTTCACGAAAGAGTTTTCTCAACTTACTGCTGAAGAATTTGTGCGTGACATCTTGGTAGCGAAGCTAAATGTAAAGCATTTGGTAATTGGTTACGACCATCAATTTGGTAAAAATCGCGAGGGCGGAATTGAATTCTTGAAAAAAGTTGCGCCAACCTATGGTTTTGATGTTACGGAGATCTCTGCAGAGGAAATCAATGAAGTAAACATCAGTTCCACAAAAATTAGAAATGCAATAGAAAATGGTGAAATTGAAATCGCTAATCAATATTTAGGCGAACCATTTAGTTTGCGAGGTGAAGTTGTGCATGGTCAAAAACATGGTAGAGAATTTGGATTTCCGACAGCGAATTTAGATTTAAACTGCGACTTTAAATTGCTTCCACCAGATGGAATTTATGTGGTGAATGTAAAAACAGCTAAAAAAGAACGTTTTAGAGGAATATTAAGCATTGGAACCAACCCAACACTAGGCGAAAACAATGACAGAACGGTTGAAGTTTATATTTTGGATTACAATGATGATTTGTATGGCACTATTTTAGAAGTGGATTTATTGCATTTTGTTCGTCCAACTGCTAAATTTGAATCAATAGATGCGCTAATTACCCAAATGAAAGCCGATGAAGTTTATACACGCAATTATTTTCACTCTCTCTAGTTCAAGCTTATTCTCTCAAGCTGAAGTACGCTACTACCAAATTCATGAATTGGCAACAGCTTCAGTTGATTCTGTATTTGCAATCGATTTAAAAAAAATGAAGTTGACCGCTCTTCCAGAAGAGATTTTACGTTTCAAAAACATCACACATTTAGATTTATCTAGAAATTCATTCTCCAAAGTTGAAGGTTTGGAACAGTTTAAAATGCTGCGTTACCTAAATTTAGAAAAAAATAAATTGGACTATTTTCCAGTTGGCATTTGTCAATTAACGGAAATTGAAGAGTTGATTTTAAATCGTAATTATTTTGAATCAATTCCAACTTGTATAGCGCAATGCTCAAAGCTAAAATCAATCGATTTATACTACACAGCAGTAACGATGTTACCAACAGAAATGTCGACCATTCCCACACTTGAATTAATTGATCTAACGGGCGTACAAATCAATGCAAAGAACCAAGAGCGCATTCGAGGATTGTTTCCTACTGCAACAGTTAAATTAAGTTCACCTTGTAATTGCACGCAATAAAAAAGCGAACAACCAATTTGATTGTCCGCTTTGCAAATTAAAATATCGTACTCTTATTTTTTAATAAACGTTTCTGAATAGCGTTTACCATTTTTCAATTCAACTTCTAATATATACATTCCGTTGTTCATTCCTGAAACATCGATAACACCATTTTGTTGCAACGATTGCTTAAGTACTTCTTGCCCTTGAACATTGAAGATATTGATCACTTTCACTTCACTTGCATCTAAATTTTGTAAGTTCAATTCATTTGAAGTTGGATTTGGGAACAATGTTACCTTTTTACCGTCAACTGCTAAAATTGAAAGCGGATTTGATCCTTCTACTACCAAAACAGAAGAATTTATCGTTGGATTCACCACGATGTCAACTGCTCCAGAAGGCCATTTTACTAAAACTGAATCGATCTCAGTATTTTGTCCAATTCCAAAGTGAACATTCAACGTGTGCATATGCTTGAATCCTTCTCCTGATCGTACGTCGCGAATTTGACGAACACCATTTGAATACAATTCTACTCTAGCCCCAATTCCATTGATATTACTTGCGATTCCTTTTAAATTCAATTTTAACCAATTGTTTGAATTTCCAGTATTGTAATAAATTGTATTTCCATTTTGCACATCAAGGAAACCATCGTTATTCAAATCTCCAATCGATCCAATTGAACACAAATATTGTACTTCAATGAATGATAAATTTCCAACATTAAAGTTGATGTAAGGTCCACCACCCATAATATCAGCCAAACCATCATTGTCAAAATCAAAAGAAACCCATTCTGTACTCATGTGTTGATTTAAACCAAAACCTGTAATTGAAGTCGTATCTGTAAAAGTTCCATCTCCATTATTGTACATCATTTTATGGTGTCCATCAGAGAACGAACTTGCACCAATGAAACCGTCCATCCAACCGTTGTTATCGTAGTCATTCCAAGCTGAAGACCACGTTTGTACAGGATCCGACATGTTTGATTCATCAGAAACATTCGTAAACTCTCCATTTCCATCATTTCGGTGTAATTCATTGATTTTTGCAGTGGAAGCACCTCCTCTACATTTTGCTATAAACAAATCTGAGTCACCATCGTTGTCATAATCAACCCAAATTGAACCATAGTTCCCACCCTCTGGATGATCACCAATTCCACCTTGATTGTAAGTCAAAGCTCCAGTTCCATCATTCATATAATAAACATTTGGATCCACATCATGACATACAAATACATCTAAATGCCCGTCGTTGTTTAAATCAACAAAATTTGTACGTTGTGAGAAGACATATTCAGAACCTGAAACTTCAGAATAACCTGTACCAGTTGCGTTCGCATACAAAAATGTTACTCCTTGTCCACCACCTAAAACGATATCATTAAAACCATTTTTATCAATGTCACCAATTGCCATACTCCAAGTTGGTAAAAACTGCGTCGTTACAGCATACGTCGCGTTTGTATAAATTCCATTTGCTTGTTGGTAATGGATCTGAACTTGATTTGTATTAATTGACACGATATCATCCAAATAGTCACCATTCATATCTGCAACTGCAATTTTGTATTCTCCACTTATACTAGCGATATTCGTAGCGAAAAAAGAAATCGGAGGATCCATTGTTGGAATATATGTCGATTCAGTTAACTGAAAATCAAAACCATCAGATTTCCATCGATTATCAAATGCGATGTAGTAAGTTTGTCCCTCTAATGCAGGGAAATCAACAATTGACAAGTAACCATTACCAACTACACCTGCGTCATCATCACCATCGTGACAGACCAATGCATTGCAATCACCTTTATAAATCATTACACGTGTATCTCCACCTGTGTTTTGTGTTAAATCTGTAGAGATAGTTATGGTGCGATTTTCAGTAGCGGTATACTTAAACCAAACACCTTTAGAAGCAACAGTTCCCTGATTAACACACATTCCAGTTGGCGCATCACCAACAATCGTATCAACAGTAGTAATTCCAGCGTAGACCTGAATTGCTGTAGCACATGAATTTTGAGCCATTCCATTCATTGAAATGAATCCAAGTACCATCGACAAGAGTAAATTTGTTTTTTTCATAAATATCAATTTTTTAGTTTTACTCACAAGTTTGAATGGAATTGATCCAATCCTCTAAAAGAGCTACCCCTTCTTGATGAACAAGTGACTTACCTAGCAACGGCATTCTAACCGCCTCATTATTTGAATTCAATCGGAAGTGCATTAAACTTCGTTGAACATTATTTGGAGCAAGAATAAAATTCATAGCAGGATCCAAAATTTCTCCTGGTTCCACACACAATCCCATATTTTCTTTAACTTCCGTTTCTGAGAAAGCCAAGCGAATAGGGCGATAATCGCAATGTTTATTTGCACTGTGACAATGCGCACAATTAATATCTAAGTATGAACGCAATCTTAAATCCAATGATTGCGATTCATCCATATAATCTACTACAGACGTAATAGAACTAGGAATTGACGCATCTAAAAATCCCATTTCCACCATTTTTTGCAACTGATTCATTTCTCCATCAGCATACGGGTAACTTTTATTCATGCTCTGTGGCTTCACACCAATAGGAATTGGTTGATCATTAATTTTATGACAAACCATACATTCTGTTTGTGAAGGAATTCGATAATTGGTAGACATATTCGTCCCATTTTGATTCCAAGAAATGCTTTTATAGCTTCCATTCATATCTAGAAACGCTTCTGTTTGCGCGTCATTCCAAAGATATTCTGCAAAAACCCAACCACCCTGCTGTTTAATCATGATTCGAGTTTCAAGAATCTTTGTGACATCTCCAGGTTGTATGTGATCGTAATAAAAATTCTTGACAAGGATTGTCCCAGTTGGGAATTCCAAATTATTAGCATCACCCTCATAAGTTGCTTTCACACCCGAAGGCATCCAAATAAAGCGTTTTTTTAGTGCATAATCTGTAAAAAGCGAACTTATTGGTTCATAAGTATAAACTCCCGCAACAGCTTGTTGATTCTTTAATTCACCCGCAAAAAATCGGTAATCAGATAATTTTCCATGTAGCGCACCTGTCATAGGTACATTTACACCTGTATTTGGCACAGTAGGCGTTGGAACGACAACTTCCTGTGGCTCAACTTTCTTGCACGAATGCATAATAAATGAAATGGCAGAAATTAGCAATACTAAAACTAGCGAGTAACGAGTCATCTGTTGAATATCATAAGTAATAATAACAAATCTATCATTTATTTCGACATATTCAACTTCTGGAGGAGCTTTTTTGTCAATTTAAACTAGTATGCAAACTTGGAATCTACTTCAGATTTTGTTAATTTTATAAAAAAATAGATTTTGACAATCGAAAGACATTACACTTGTAACATGAAATACTATCATTTTTTATTTATTTGCCTGCTTTCCTTCAGTTTCAACACCTATGGACAGCAGTCTACCGACTCTCTTAGATTGATTCAACTATCTGGTGTTGTTGTTTCAGAAGAAGATTTAAACACACTTTCTTATACAACTGTTTTTGATAAAACTGCAGGTAGAGGAGTAATGGCCGATTACTACGGTTACTTTTCATTTGTTACTCACCCTGGAGATACCTTGTATTTTTCCTTTTACGGTTATAAAACGTCTACTTTCATCGTGCCAGACACCTTGACAGACAATCGCTATTCAATTATTCATGTTTTACACAAGGACACAATAAATCTGCCTGAATTTACAGTGTATCCATGGCCTTCAAGAGAAGATTTTGCACGCGCCTTTGTCGAAATGAACGTGACAGATGACGCTGTGAAACGTGCGCAAAGAGAATTGTCAGGAGAAAGTTTAGCATTTGTGGCAGCTCGAGTGAAATCAGACGCATCATTGGCGCATGGTGTAACAATGAATCAAGCAAATACGCAAATCTATACGCGCGGACAGATGCCTGGAAACAATATCTTAAATCCATATGCTTGGTCGAAACTAGTGAGCGACTGGCGTCAAGGAAAATTAAAGAGACAATAAACGTTTATCACTACAATGACCAAAAAACAAGCCTGGGTTGAAGCAATTCGACCAAGAACATTGCCCTTAAGTCTATCTGGAATTATTTTTGGTGCAGCAATCGCATTTCAACAATTAGCAGTTAACTGGACTATTTTTGCACTTGCTATTTCTACAACCTTACTTTTTCAAATCTTATCAAATCTAGCAAACGATTATGGTGATGGTGTAAAGGGAACTGATAATGCAGATCGTGTTGGTCCGATGAGAGCAGTACAAAGCGGGGTTATCTCACATCAAACAATGAAAAGTGCTGTGATTTTCACCGCCATTTTAAGTTCAATATCAGCTATTGCTTTAATTTATTTTGGAACGCAACAAATGCCTCAATCTGTCATGATCATGTATGGTGTACTTGCAATCTTCTGTGTCATTGCAGCAATTACATATACTGTTGGTAAAAAAGCGTACGGCTATCACGGATTAGGTGATGTGATGGTATTTATCTTCTTTGGATTGGTGAGCGTACTTGGTGTATATTCTCTTTTTACAAAAACATTTGATTGGATAAATCTTCTTCCTGCAACAACAATTGGTTTGCTTAGCGTTGGCGTTTTAAACCTAAATAACATGCGCGATTATCCAAGTGATAAGAAGGCAGGAAAAAACACATTGGTTGTAAAAATAGGAGTCGACTTCGCAAAGATGTACCATACCTTGGTGATAATTATCGCGATTGTTTGCTTAGTAGCATTTCTAATTGAAAAGAAAAATGCAGCCGGATTTATTTCAATTATTCCAGCTATTGGTTTGCTTTTTCACTTAATGAAAGTTGCTAAAGTACGAACTACAAAAGATTTTGACCCAGAACTAAAAGTTGTAGCACTATCTACATTTTTTATAGCAGTATTTTATTTCATTTCGATTTGGTTTTAAAATGATAGCTCGATTTCGCTATACTCCATTAGATTTTAAACGTCCAGCTGGAACTAGTAGAGGAATTCTACTTCAAAAGCATTCGTGGATACTAGAAATTGAACGAGATGGTGTAATAGGAATTGGAGAGTGCAGCATAATCCCTGAACTTTCTCCCGATTTTAAGTCAATTGAACAGTACGAACTAAAATTAAAAGAAGTTGTTGAAGCAATTATCGGAGGGCAGATAAATGCAACTAATGCTACTTCCGTTTTAAAGGAATTCCCTTCGATTCTATTTGGTGTTGAATGTGCTTTTTTAGACCTTGAAAATGGAGGAAAGCAAATCTATTTCTCCAATGATTTCAGTGCCGGAAAGAAAGAAATAGCAATCAATGGATTAATTTGGATGGGTGATGAATCCTTTATGAAACAACAAATCGAGGATAAATTGACTTCGGGTTTTACCACCATCAAGATGAAAATTGGTGCAATTCAATTTGACAATGAAATTCAACTACTAAAATCGATACGAGCAAATTTCTCAAAAGATCAAATAACAATTCGTGTAGACGCTAATGGTGCTTTTTCACTTGATGAGGCAATGAATAAACTGCACCAACTAGCAGATCTAGATATCCATTCCATAGAACAACCAATCAAAGCTGGACAATGGCCGCAAATGAGTGAGTTGTGCAGAAATACGCCAATTCCAATTGCACTTGACGAAGAACTCATTGGAATTAATAACGCTGAAGAGAAAAAAGAACTTTTAAAGGTGATTAAACCCCAATTCATCATTTTAAAACCTAGTTTGCACGGAGGAATATCGGGGTCAAAAGAATGGATTAAGTTGGCACAAGAACAAAACATTGCTTGGTGGATGACAAGTGCACTTGAATCAAACATTGGTTTGAAAGCGATTTGTGATTTCACTGCTGAATACAATACAACATTACCGCAAGGTCTTGGCACCGGTGGATTGTATGTTACAAACTTCGAAAGTAATTTGACGGTTGAAAACGGAAAGATTTTTTGGAAAATCTAATTTATTTTCGAATTGTTAAAAGCAAACGAAACCACCACGGAGAATTATTCCAATTCCAATTAAAATAAGGTTGATTAACTGCACCGAAACCTAAGTTGAACTGTCGAACGCTTTCTACATTTGACCCTTCGAAACTAAACTTCTTACCATTTTCAAATGCTTTCTGAATACATTCCTGCATTAAAGCATGCATGCAACCATTTTGTTTACCGAAGGCATCTACTCCACCCTTGATAAACAACCATTGATTATTCCATTCAATGATAATTGCTGCTGCATGCAAACTCGATCCACGAACACCAAAGCAAAAACATTTTTCAGAATCGTAATTAAGTAACAAATTTTGAAAACGTAAGAAATCAATCGTCTTTAAACCTTTTACCTTGGATTTTAACTCGCCAACGACAAGTGGCAATGCTTCTTCTATAGTAATCGACGAAATTGCTAATTCAGTTTTTTTAAATTTCTTGATGGAACGTTTGGATTGTGATCCCAACTTAAATGTGCTACTATCATCTAATTTTTGAAAAAACAAAGTTGACTTAACATCAAATAATTCTTGATTGATATTTAAATTGGCGCGCGTAAATTTTTCCTTTAAAAGTGAAGCGACCTTACCAAAATCAGTTGGTTTCTCACCTAGCCAATCAACTGCGCGGAGAAAATTTGGCGTATAAATCCCTTTCACACCAAGACGAATTGTATAAGGCACAGCCATTCCGCCTTGATAATCTCCTACAATCACAGCCAACCAATGTTCAGAAAGACTATCGAGGTAATGCACTTGGTTATACACCGTGGAATTGTTCTCATTGACCAATTTCATCCACTTATTGTAATCCAAGTCTCTACGTTTAACTATTCGAATTTCCTTTGACATTTGCTGCGCGTTCTCACAATTGATGCGTAAATTTACCTAAATTTTGCAAATGGAAATTGAACGTAAGTTTTTAGTCGACCGTAAACTTTGGGAAAGTCTTGAAAAACCGGTAGGAAAGGATATCAAACAAGGATATTTTATCTCAAACAAACAATTTAGCGTTCGCGTTAGAACAAAAGGCACTAAAGGTTTTTTCACAGTAAAAGGGACTTTGGAAGGAATTGCTCGCGATGAATATGAATATGAAATTCCGTTCAATGATGCAATAGAGATGCTCCAAAAATATGCTAAACCATATTTGAAAAAAACTAGGTATGAAATAGAATTTGCAGGTAAAACATGGGAAATCGACGAATTTCATGGTTCCTTAAGTCCGCTTGTATTGGCAGAAGTTGAATTGGAATCAGTTGATGAAGAAGTGCAATTGCCAGATTGGGTGATGAATGAAGTGAGTACTGACCCTTATTATTTCAATTCTGAAATAGTAAAAAGATTATAAAGCAAAAGGGGCGACTCAAAAATTGAAACGCCCCTTTTTATCAAATTGAAAACGAGTTATTGCACTTGAGCAAGTTTTTTTTGCTCGCGTTTAATTCTCCATTTCACAAGAATAATTGCAATGATAAAATACACCACGATTTGAATGATCATGTGCACCATTTGAGGTTGTACTTGATTTAAACTTGCATGTTCAAATAGAAGTGCTTTGAAAGCCTCCAAAAATGGCGTTAACGGTAAAATACTTGCTAAAAATTGCACTGGTACCGACATGGCTTCTAATGGCCAAGTGTAACCACCAATCATAAAACCAGGCGCTGACATTAGCATTAAGTATTGTGTAGCTTTAAGAGCGTCTGGAATTAGTGCACTGATCATAATTCCCAAGAAAGAAACTGCTGCCACAAATAATGATGAAATCACAGCAAAATTGAAAATTTCAGTTGGCAAAGGAGCATTAAACAGCACATGAAATAAATAGTAAATCCCAATTGTCGGAATTGAAAGTACCCAAACTGGAGCCACTTTCGCTAAAACTGTTACAATAGCCGATGATGTTTGCTTGGCAATTCCAATGCCGAATGTATTATTTTGAACCTCTTGTGCAATACTCAATGCTGTTACCAACAATATAACCTGTTGTAAAACAACCGTCAAAATTGCAGGCCACATAAAGTTAAAATAGTTACCTGTTTCATTGAATACCTTGACAAAATTTTGCTTAAAAGGCTCGTATTTTGTAATGGCTTGTGCTGCAGGCATACCACGTTTTTGCAACCCTTTCATTTCAATACCCGCAGAAAATGTACCCAAAGATGTTTGAATGGCTTTTGTAGCGAAATTGGCTGTCAACATATTAGTGGTGTTACAATAAATCATCACCTCAGGATATCGCGACTGTAACAAACTTGCTTCAAATCGATCTGGAATAACAATTACTGCTGGCGCTTTATTTTCAATCATTTCCGATTGGACGTCATTGCTTTCGGCTACTACTTTAATGACTTTCAACCCTTCATTTTCATCCAACATCTCAATCATTTGTTGACTCATTGGCGTGTTATCACGGTCAACAACAATAATTGGTAAGTCGACAGTTTTACCAGATTTATAAACAGATCCTATGATCAATGCGTATGCTATTGGTGCTCCTAAAAACACCGTTAAAAGCGCTTTATTTCGGAAAAACATTCCGAATTCGCGTTTTAATAGCAATAAAAAATTTTTCATCTTAAAAATTATTTAAGTTGAACTGCTGCGTTCACTAATAAGTCTGTCAAATCTTCATTTCCTACTTGTACCAAACGTAATTCATAAAACGCTTCATCCATTTCTAAATTAGGGTATGGACTCGTCACATCAGCATATCTAGCCAATTGTTTGATATTTTGAACTTTTACTTTTACATCTTTTTTCAAGTAAGGAATGAATAATGTCAATTCTTTCCCTTTTCCAAAGTTTGCAATTTGCTTCTCTCCAATTGTTAATCGGAAGTAGGTAGAATTAGGAATGTAGCCGTTAAACAATGCGAAACCAGCAGTTGCCAATTCCCCTTCATGTAAAGAAATGGTTTCAATTTGCATCACATTTGTCGCAATAATATACTTTTCAGAATATGCAATTTCGACTTCCTTCAAAACCCCTAAAGCTTGTTCTTTTTGTCCAGAAGCTGCTTCACGTGATTCGTAGCGCACTCCATTTTCTACTTCTGCCCATTCAGCTTCTACAGCTTGCAATTGTGCTTTGGCTCCTTTGTATTTTGCAGAAATCTCATCAAATTGTTGGGAAGCAAGTAGTCCATCATCAAACATTGCTTTAGAGCGATTATAGGATTTCTCCGCAAAATTGTATTGTTCACGTGTAGCATCCAATTTCGCTTTCAGTTGCGTACGTTGATTTGCTGTTGCCCCATTATTTGCTAATGTACTTTGAGCAGAGGCTGCTTTAACGACTCCACTTGCTTGTGCTAATTTCGCATCAACTTCTGGCACATCTAACATAGCTAAGGTATCACCAGGTTGAACAACATCCCCCTCTTGTACGTAAATTTTTAAAATTCTACCTGTTACTTTTGGAGTAAAAGAAATGCTTTCTTTTTTTATTTTTCCTTGAACTGGTTTTTCATTATTTGAGGAACATCCCACAAGTAAAGATGTGATCAATGTTGCACTAATTATATATCTTGATTTCATTTGATTGACTATTTAACTGATTGAACATCTAATTTTCCTGCTGCATTTAAGTAATTCATTGCAGCTCTTCTTTGTTGAAATAAAGCTTGGGCGTATTCCATTTTAGCTACTTGTAAATCATTTTCAGCTTGCAATAAGTCTAATGATTTAATCAATCCCAACTCAAATTCCTTTTTTGCTTGAACCATGGAACTTTCTGCAATTTGCAAACTCACCTCTTTTATTCGAATTTGATCTGTTGCAATGGACAATTCCAACTTAGTCTTTTCTAACTGCAAATTGATTTTCTCTTGCACATCATCGCGCTTATTTTCGGCCATTTTTAATTCTACTTTGGCTCTTCGTGTTGCATTTATTCCTTCTCCACCATCAAACAAATCCCATTTCAAACCTATTCCTCCCATAAAAATTGGAGCGGCATTAATATTTTGAAATTCATGATTCAAATTATTGGGGTAAGTCAATAAAAATGGTTCTTTCGTTTGAAGATGTCCATTGTGGAGACCAAAATAGCCTAAAGATGCACTAGCACCTATTTTAGGAATCCACCACGTTTTTGCAGCTTTAATTTTATATTCATTAGCTCTAATTGCTGCTTGTAATGCAACCAATTCAGGTCGATAACCAACGGCATCATAATTGGTAACCGTCATCACTTTTAAATCTTCATCAATTTTTTCCAATCTATCCATCTCGATATTGGTAATCGTATGTAAGTTAAGAAGTACCAATTGACGTTTACCTTCCAATTCCTTAAACTTCGCATCTAACTGACTGACAGCAAGGTTAATCTTGTTGTAATCGAATTGCGTGATCAATCCATTTGCTAAAGCCTTTGAGGCAAAACGTTCACTTTCATCCAAACGCTTTTTACTATCATTAAGTGTTTGCTCTACGACCTTCAGCATTCCCAATTGATCATATACTGCTGCAACATTTTTCACAACCTCATCACGGTCTACTTGAAGCATCGCAGTTTCTGCCTCCAATTTCGCTTTATTGGCTTTTTTCAAGTACCCAACTTGTCCTCCAGCAAACAATACGAACGAAGCTTTTAAGTCGGCTGTTGTCAAAAAATTATCGAGCTGATATCGATTTTGATGTTCGGGAAATCCCATTTGAAGTTGAGGAATAGCAAACGCAGGAGTTGTAAAATCCATTTCACCATAGGCATATGCTCCTTTAGCATTTAATTCCAGCTTTGGCATGTAAACGTCGCGAAGACGCTCTTGATCTAATTCTGTCAATTTCAGTGCGAGTACCTTGTTATCGTACGCATAATCGTTGACCAAGGCACTATCCACTATCTCCTGAAAAGAAGGAGCTACTTGGGCTAGCGAACTAGTTGACAATCCAGCAACGAAACAGATACCACTGAAAAATGCACTTGTGTAATTTTTCATTTTATTTCAATTTGATGAAACAAAACTACACCGCTTTAGAAGCTCAAAAAATCACAAATGTTAAGAAATAGATGATTAACAATTTTTTACAACTTTTGAACGAATGCGACTCAAACTCTGTGGTTTAACACCTAAATAAGTAGCAATGTGTTGCAAAGGAGCATCTTTTAGAATACTTTCATGTCGTTCAACTAGTTTCAGATAGCGTTGCTCTAAGGTTTCACTTTGAAATTCAATAACGCGATCCAACAAACGTAAAAAAGATGACTCAGCCACTTTTCTTGCAATTCGCTCAATGCGCGGATGTTCATCAAATAACGTTTCCATATTTGAAAAATTGAAAATCAAAACAGTTGTTGGAACAATAGCTTGAAAATACTGTTGACTTGCTTTTTGCGTTAAAACGGCTTCATAATCACCGCAAATTTCGCCTTCCACAAAAAAATTATAGGTAATATCATTTCCATCAATGATCCGGTAGGAACGAATCATTCCTTGCTTAATAAAATAAAAGTGGTCTGCAAAAGAATTATAATTAGGCATTTCGGCATTGCTTTTAAACTGCTTTTCAATGCATTTTGCCAAAACCAATTCAATCTCTTGATCGCTTAATTTAAAATCCTGTAAATATTGCCTTAAATCTCTCACTTATATGATTTATTGTTTTGACAAAGATCTAAAATCATTTCCAGAAGGTTGCTCAAATATACGAAGGTCGAAGTAATGAACCATTGATAAAATATGGTCAAATATATCGGATTGAATCGCCTCGTATTCAATCCAAACCTTTGTTTTGGTAAAACAGTAAATTTCGATCGGAATACCAGATTCGGTTGGTTCCTGATGACGCACCATCAACGCCATTTCTTTATTAATTTCAACCTTGTTTTGGAGGTAATGTTCAATGTATTTTCTAAAAATTCCTAAGTTGGTTTGTCGCCTTCCATTGATTGCGTTTTCACCTACAAAACCATTTTCGACGTTGTATCGATCTATTTCTTGCTGACGTTGTGAAATGAAATCGTGCAACACATTGATGGCTTTTAGCTTTGTTAGTAATTCATCATCAACAAAACGCACGGTATCAATATTGATTTTAATCGCTCGTTTAATTCTTCGACCATCAGACTCCGTCATTCCTCGCCAGTTCTTAAATGCGTCTGCCACCATTGAATAAGTAGGAATCGTTGTAATTGTGCGATCAAAGTTACGAACCTTCACTGTTGCCAAACTAATCTCTTCAACCGTTCCATCAGCACCAAACTTCTCCATTGTCACCCAATCACCGATGCGTACCATGTCATTGGCACCTAACTGTAAACTTCCAACGAAACCTAAAATGGTATCTTTGAAAATCAACAATAAGATAGCCGAAGCAGCTCCTAATGATGCTAAGAATGTTCCAGGTTCAACCCCCGTTAAGCGACTAATAACAATCACTACTAGCACAATTGTTACAACAATTTTGATGATCTGGATGTACGACTGAATAGGTTTATCTTTATAACGTTCGCGTTCCATCAAAATATCTTTCAATGCGGAAAGAAAACGATTAACGATCAGAATAACCGAAAGAATAATCAATATTTCAACAAATTTGACGAAAAATGCCAAGGTATTTGCATAGTTATAGAATACAATTTCCAAAAAATGCTCAATAAACATCAATGGAATTAGGTTAGCAAGTGCCCTAAAAAATTTGTTTTGAATAAGAAAATCATCCCATTTTGTTTTAGTGCGATCAAAAAACATATAGGAGACGCGAATCAGAATAAAACGGGATATATGCCACACAATCCAGCAAGCTACAAGCAAAGCTGCAAGCATCCCAATGCACCAAAACAATTGATGGTCTAAGTAAGCTCCTTTATTGAATTTATTGTATCCATTGACAGGCTGTAGGTAAAAACTCTTAATCCATTGTATAATCTGCTCTTTCATTTCCTTCCAATTTAAAGTAAAGTTAATGACTTTCGCTTATCAATTGAAATTAGGCCAGTGGAACTTACAAAGTTTAATCACTTTTTGGAGAGCAAAAAATAGTTTGGGTAAGCGTTTCTCAGTAACTTATACACCCACCATTCCCTTTGAAACAAGATGTCCTCTTGTCACATCACCCTATTTAATTCATTCAAAACGACCATCGAACGTGATTAATCATTACTTTTAATTCATACTAGTAGAACTATGAAAAAAGCACTTCTTTTAATTATCCCTGTTTCAATAATGCTTTCATCTTGTGGTGATCCAGCAAAAAAAGAGATTTCAAAGAGCGAACCTGTGGTTGTAGCTCAATTAGAACTCGATGAAATTTTAGATGTGACTAAAGTTTCGAACTACCTAAAAGCAAAAACAGAAGTATCTAAGGAAGCAAATGAACTATTTTTGAAAGGTATGGACGCCTCCATTAACAAAAATCTACCTGATAGTGCTAAGTTTTACTTCGAACACGCAATCCAATTAAATCCAAGTCCAAATACCTACTATGAACTAGGCAACGTGTACAAAGCCCTAAATGATTTTGACAAATCTTTGGTTGCATATCAATTAGCGGAACGATTAGATTATTCGCCTTATTCCAACATATTGTATCAAACAGCCTCTATCTATTCCCTAAAAAAAGATGAAGACAATGCTGCAAAATACCTCGAGCTAGCATTTCAAGCTGGTTTTGTGAACTTGGATAAAATGAATCAAGATCCTAGTTTAAAATATCTAAGAGAAGATGTAGAATACTTATTCCTAGAAGCAGTAAAAAGAGGTACCCGCGGGACATCCAATTTAGAAACAATGATGTGGATGCAGTTTAAGCGTAAATTCAACATTCCAGCGTATCCAGTTAAAATTAATGGCGAATTAACGATGGATGAATTGGAAACGCTAGGAAATATCTCGTTTGAATTTGATCAATTTATTCCTGAAATGCGCAATTCAAGATTCTCACGTGATGTTGGCCAAACCATGCATTATGGCTATGTAGTTGGAGAAAACAGCACGGTTACAGCATTACTTTATTTGGAACACTCTTATTACAATGGCGACTGGTTTCCGAATATTTTTACGCTAATAACCTTTAACAAGGATGGAAAGAAAATTGACAAATTACGATTGGAAGGAGTTGAGTTAAAAGCGAACGAATTAGTAAACATTGAACTAGCAAAGCCTTTCCAATTGACAGCTCAAATTCTTGAAATGGGCTACGAAAAGCCAATGGAAGAGGATGGTCTTTGGGACAATCGAGTGGTATCTAGAACACCAATTTCTAGCTATAACATCGTAGTGAGTGAAGCAGGAAAAATTTCAAAATCTAGAATCGCGGAGAAGCAACTAGCTAAAAATTAAGCTTTACGCAGTAAAAAACCCGCATAATTTAAATAAATAAGTACTTCGGCTACAATTAAGTTGATAATCCAACTAGCATAACTCACCAAAATATACGAATCTGGCGGATACAACTCAATTTTAAAATAGGCCAATAAAAAGGTAAATGCACGTAGCGAAATGGCCGACAAAGTTAGTGCATAACTTCGAATCATCCATTTTGCATGTGATTCAAACATTCCGCTTTTAGCTCTCTTAAATGCGATAATAGTCGTCGCAAACCAAAAAACACTTAATAAAGTAAAACTAACTTGCGTCGGATAAGAACCATTTGCATACAATCCCAATAAGAATCCGGAAGGACAAGCAATCAATAACAATACAAGAATGTAAATGTATCCGCAAATTCGATGAAATTTAGGAAATCGGTGAATTGTCAACCGATTAAATTGAAACAAACCCGCAAATATGACAATTGGACTGCTAAATACATGAATGTAAAAACTCCACCTCCACCAATCCAAGTGATAAATCAATCTTTTGGATTGCAAGAAATCAACGTTTGGTTGAAACTGCAAGAATGGAATAGCCAGTTCTACAAGAAATACTGACCCAATAAATACAGTGATAAAAGCTAGGGCAGCAACTGCAAACCGAACGTTAAAAGTACTTTTCATAGCTCGAGTAAAATGTTCGCCCCTCACCCTGTAATGTTAGCCAACCATCCTCTTTATTTCTTTCATCAACTATTTTAAACGTACTTTTTAATTTAGGAAAGTAGCTATTTGGTTGCCAAAAAATGGTAAGTACTTTATTCTTATACATCCAACTCCCCTTAGCTGAAAGGAATTTTGAATCCTTCTCCATATTAACTACTTTGCCATGTTGATAAACCGCTAATCCATCAATCGATAATTCTAAATTTCCCAATGAATCTCCGGGATACGAGAAAAAATGTAAAAAATTAGCTTCTGTTACGGCCGCATCAAAATTGAAATCAGAGGAATAATCCGGTGCAACTTTTTTGGATAATTGAAAAGTTTTGGATGCCACTCCACTTCCGAAAGGAGACCATCTACCTTTATTTGATAAATCATTTCTATGAAAGGTAATTCTAAAAACACCATCATACTCATGTTCACCGCTTTCTGCTAGGTTTAAAATAATGGAATCAGCGCTTTGCTCAACTTTACCTGTTACATTTCGAATCAAACCATTAACGACATTGTATCCAACGGCATTGAACGGTGAAACATGGGAAATTGTTAAGTGCAATACATTATCGCCAAACTTTCCATGGTAATATCCTCTTAACGTATCAAAGTTAAAATTTGGATAAATCACATCTTCAATCAAGTTCTCTTCCTCAAGATTCACTATGGGATCTTTTTTATCAGATGAGCATGCCACTATGAAGATAGTTGAAATAACTACTAAAGCTTTCATTTTCATATAGTACAATAATACAAATATATTCCTTGCAATAGTAATTGAAATCCGAGAATTTAATAGGTGAATAATACTAAATTTGCACTAAAAGACGTGGAGAAGAAAAAGATATATTTGATGGGCTGGGTAACCTTATTGGTATTTCCAATTCCAGCATTCATAGCACTTTACTTCACACACGATTTTACCCTACGTGAATTTTTCGACCTAGATCGTTTTAAATTTCATCACCTGATTACTGGAGGAATTATTGGAATAGTTTATGCTTATTTGGCAAACTTTGCCATGGAAACAAAATTATTTAAATCTGTTCCCTTACGAGTTGACCAATTAGTGAAATCAATGAATTTAACTATTGGAGAATCAATTTTCCTCTCAATTTGTGCTGGAGTTGGTGAAGAGTTACTATTTCGAGTTGGAGTACAAACATACATTGGTCCAATTCTCGGAGGAATTCTTTTTGTTGCATTACACGGCTACCTCAATCCATTTAACTGGCGACAATCCCTATACGGAATCATTGTTTTACCACTTGCATTTATATTGGGATATGCATTCGAATACGTCGGATTGTGGTTTGCCATTGCAATCCATTTCGCATATGACCTAACCTTATTTCTATCATTTGACAAAGAAGAAACGGAGGAAGAGAACGTTGAAAATCATAAAGAAATAGGAAGTTAACCTACCTCCTATTTGATTTCAAAATTAAACATCTCTTGTGCTCCAATATATCCTTGTAATCGATTTCCAATTTGCACCGGTCCAACACCTGCTGGCGTACCCGTAAAAATTAAATCACCTGTCTTCAATGTCATAAATTTGGAAACATATGCAATGATTTGATCGATGTGGAAAATCCAATCTTTTGTATTTCCTTTTTGAACTGTTTCACCATCAATAGTTAGATGAAACTCCAAATTACTTAAATCCAATGTGTTTTTATCTACAAAAACATTAGAAATGGGTGCACTATTTTCAAAAGCTTTGGCAATTTCCCATGGCAAGCCTTCATTTTTACATTTAGTTTGTAGATCACGAGCAGTAAAATCGATACCCAAAGAAATATGGTCATAATATTTATGCGCAAACTTCTCTTGAATGTTCTTTCCAACCTTCGTAATCTTTACCAACACTTCACATTCATAATGTAAATCAGAAGTGAAATCAGGAAAATAAAATGGATCATTGTCCTTCAATAAAGCTGTATCAGGCTTTAAAAAAAACACTGGTTCTGTTGGTAATGCAGCGTTCATTTCCTTTGCATGATCTGCATAATTTCTTCCTATACAAATAATTTTCATTTAAACTTACTTTTAAGTGCTTCTAATTTAGCTTGGATATCACCTTCGTTTTCCACTTCAGGTTTTCTTTCGGGACGAGGTTTTTGTTGCGCTTGTTTCACCTTATCCATTTCACGTTTAAGCACCTGCTTTGTATAAAGTGGAAAGTTCGCATCCAACATCCAGCCATAATATCCTGGCTCAATTACTCCAACTTCACGAATCGTTTTTCCTTTATGTTTTCCAAAATTGTAAACAGCCTCTCCTTTCTCATTCACAGCAATTCTACCTGCAAAATCAAGAATATCCATGTTACCAACTTTCGTGAAATCTGCTAAAAATTCTACTTCACCTTCCAAGTTTTCATAGCGTTCAAGTTGTGCTTTCAAAACTTCCCAAGTTGCAACGACATCTGACATTGCGTTGTGTGCATTCACCAATTCCTTTTGACAGTAAAATGCATAAGCAGCAACCAAAGTACGTTGCTCCATCTTATGGAAGATATTTTGAACATCTACAAAATTTCTCGTTGAAATATCTACGGATAAACCTGCTCGTAAAAATTCTTCTGCAAGCAATGGAATATCGAATTTATTGGAATTGTACCCTGCCAAATCAGCATCTCCTAAGAATTCAGCTACCAAAGGAGCCAACTCGGTAAAAGTCATTTCATTCGCAATATCTGCATCGTAGATTCCATGTATCAAGGAAACTTCGGCCGGAATTGGAACTTGTGGGTTTACGCGTCTAGAAAATTCTTCAGTAGATCCATCCACATTGACTTTCAATATTGCAATTTCAACAATGCGATCATTTGTCACATCTAATCCAGTTGCTTCCAAATCAAATATGGCAAGTGGTCTTTTTAAATTTAATTTCATTGTTTAAACTATTATGGATGATATCTATTTAAAGTATTCGGTTTTGGACTATCCGTGAATTGTTTCGCTTGTTCCGTATTTTTCCATCAATGAGGCTTCAAAATCTAACAATTCTTTCCATCTCGCATCAACATCAACTTTGCCTCCATATTTTCGTGCAAAACCAATAAATGTTGTATAATGTCGTGCTTCACTTTCCATTAAATCACGGTAAAAAACGCGCAATGTTTCGTCGCTCAATTCTTCACTTAGAATTTTAAATCGCTCGCAACTTCTTGCTTCGATCATCGCTGCAAATAACATTTGATTCACAAAATGAATATCACGCGAACCATCGTTCTTGTGCTGTTTTAAAAACTTGGATAAATCATTCACATAAGGATCTTTTCGTTCGAACCCCAATTTTAAACCTCTTTCAAGTAGTAATTGGTGTACCATATCAAAATGTTCCATTTCCTCTTTGCAAATGGCAGTCATTTCTTCTACTAAATCTGAGTAAAATGGGTATTGTACAATAATAGAAATCGCATTACTGGCAGCTTTTTGCTCACAAAATGCGTGATCAATTAAAATCTCCTCAATATTTCTTTCAGCAACATTCACCCAACGTGGGTCAGTTGGCATCTTTAAACCAAGCATTCTTTTAAATTTATTTAGAATTACAAAAATACGTTTTTTAATGCATCTTTTGTTTCAATGGTTTTGGAAAATTTAAGCTACCGATAAATACAAAAAAAGACCCTAATTAAATTAGAGTCTTTTATTATCCTATTGCTTCTACTTATTGTTTCAATAATTTTGCACGATGTGTTTTGTGTTTTGTTACAATCGTGATGATGTAAACTCCCTCATTTTGATTACTCATGTCCAAATCTAAGCGATTTCCTCCTTTCACTACATTAATCGTTTCATTTGTAATCGTTCTTCCACTAGCATCAGTAACAATGAATGAGGCAGCTTCTTTCGAGAAAGAATTGAAAATCACTTCCGTCATACCGTTTGTGGGATTTGGGAATAAGGTTATGAAATCATACGAAGAATCCAGTACATTTACTGCTCTAATTTCTGAATATTTAAAAGTACCGTCTCTATCGTATTGTTTCAAGCGATAATAATTTACTCCACTAAATGGATCAATATCAATTGCAAAATATTGCGTTTCCAAATTTGTATTGCCGTTAGCTTGCACGCGATTAATTACTTCGTAAAACTCACCATCAATTGATCTTTCAAGATCATAATGACTCATATTAATTTCAGTATGAGTTACCCAAGTCAAATCCACTATATTGTCACTTGGATCATATTCCGCTTCAAACAACGCTAACTCAACAGGTAAGATGATACAATTCAAACTTGCAGTTCCTCCAAAAGACAAGGTATATCCTGTACCACCACTTGGACTCCATTTATCAACAACAAGATAATAACTTTGTCCAGCTGTTACATTTAAAGCACTTACATAGCCATCACCAGCAGCACTTTCTGAATTTCCCAAACCTGCAGGTGTGGCTCCAGTTACACCAGACACAGCTGCATCAGAACATTTAATTGGAGCCCCCAAAGCACCACAACTTACATTTGGACCATAAATTGCAAAATCGTAGTCGTCAGTTGCCACAGTTGGAGTGATGGTTATATTTAAAACACCTGAAGTTTGTGCAACAAAACGGTACCAATTCGAGTGATTTTCACCTCCTGCAGGACAGTTGGTCCCTGAACATCCCTCGGCAACGATCCCAGGACCATGAGCCATTGAAGTAATGGAGGCATTTGAACAAATTGCTGTTGCAAACAAACAATCACTATTATTATTACCACTAGGGCCACCCGCACAAGGTACGCACGATAATGTTGCGTTCCAGCCAGATCTAGTTACACTTCCATCACTTCTAAATCGAAATGTTAAGCAACCACTCGCATCACTTGAAGTATAACTAAAAGGGACAGTTTGAGTTCCAGAAATACCATATAGATTTGTAAATATGGTAGCTCCAGCCATTGGACCCGTTGTGAATTCAGGACTATTTTGAGTTGGACCATTTTTTACTTGTAAAAAGTCGTAATTTCCTTCTGTATCAAAAGAATTAAACGTTACTTGCATGCAATTTCCTGCGACTGAAGGACAAAAAGTACGGTAAATAAAATTGATATCATTACTATAATTATTAGTAGGACCTCCATTGTCCGTGTATGTAGATGGTCCACAATTACTAACTAAGCATGTTCCTACATACTCATTTTGAATTCCTGCAGTTGGATGCGTGTATTGAGCTAAAACTCCAAGTGGTAACGTTAAAATGGCGAGTAAAAAAGATTTCATGATGTTAGTCTTTAAAATAGTTAGATTCTGTACGCGCTTTACCTCTTTTGGCAACCTTTTCTTCTGAATAGATAATAATCTCTACTCCAGTTACACTATCCGTATGAATTACATCCTGAGATACCATACGTAATCCATCGATGGTTACTAAATCTAATGTGTTTAGAATTAAACTATCAGCTAGTAACAAGCTTTCATCACTCAATTGATAATCAACCTTATAACGTTGAGTGGGAGTTAAGGGAGTTACTTCAATCGCTTTTCTCGATGTAAGATCTAGAGTTGAACTTTGTGAATAGAGTGAATTCAGTGGCAGAATGCCAATTAGAGTCATCATTAGAGTTTTCATTTTTCAGTTTTAGTTAAGTTATAATTCTGTAAAAATAACTAACTACCAACTACTTACCAAAAAAATATAGAGAAATTGCGATTATTTTTTAGAACAAAAAATAAATTCATCAGCTAACTAAATAAAAAAAGCTTTCTTCAATATGACTGAAGAAAGCTTTTCTTGTACCTAACTACTCTAAAACTAAACTTTAAACATTATATATTAAATCTTCAGTCACTTGCATGACTCGAAGAAGTACTACCATATTGTCGAAAACATTAAAGCATAACAAAAACGATAATGTATTTCAAATTAAACTTTAAAAAAATCTGGATTGCATAAAATTAGTCATAGTGGTTGAACTATTTTATGTAAAGGATCTTTTTCAGTACTCAGTGTTATTATTGCAAATATATATAATTAAATTTCAATCAAAAAAACTTTTAGCAAAAAAAATAGTAAATCAAGTATAAATACCTATATTTTAATACCTTAAAAAATTTGAAATAATTTCAAATCCCCAGTCACTCATAATGGATTCCGGATGAAATTGAATTCCCACAACAGGAAGCCACTGGTGCTGAACAGCCATCACCACCCCCTCGGAGGACATAGCTGTAACAAGGATCTCAGAGGAAATGCTATTAATATCAACACACCAACTGTGATACAGTCCAACCTCAAACTGATCAGGGATACCATCAAATAACTTAGAATTAAAATAGTTATTCACCTGCATTTTTACACCGTGTTTAACTTCTTTCTGATTTTGAAGCCTACAACCAAAAAATTCTGAGATTCCTTGCATTCCAAGACAAACTCCCAAAATAGGTTTGGTTGCGCTAAACTTATCCAGCACCTCAAACATCATTTTCGTCTCTTTAGGCAAACCTGGGCCAGGAGAAAGTATTATCTTATCATACTTCTCAATAGCAGTTAAATCTAACGCATCGTTCCGAATTACATCAACCCCAACATCAAATTGTTCTACCAGATGAAAGAGATTGTAAGTGAATGAATCGTAATTATCTATTATAAGGACTTTCAAATTTTCAAGTTAAATGCGTAAACTTGCACAAAGTTACTTAAAGCAATTAAAAAAAGAACGAGGATATGAAAAAAGCAATTCACATTGAAGGAGCACCACAACCAATCGCACCTTACAGTCAAGCAATCGTAGCAGGAAACATGGTTTTTGTAAGTGGTCAAATCCCTAAAAACCCATTTACTAACGAATTAAACATGGCAACAATTGAAATTGCTACTCGTCAAGTATTAGATAATATTATTGCAATTCTAAAAGAAGCTGGATTAACGTTAGATAACGTTGTTAAATGTCAAGTATTCCTAAAAGACATGGCAGATTTTGCAGCAATGAATGCAGTTTATGGTGAATATTTTAAAATTGTTCCACCAGCGCGCGAATGTGTACAAGTTGCAAAATTACCAAGTGATGTTAATGTTGAAATTTCTTGTATCGCAGTTATCGACTAATTAAAGCACTGGTTAATGTCTAACTCAAATGAAAATTACTTGTACAAAATAAGTGTAATCATCGTTAATTACAACGTTGAATACTTTTTGGAACAATGTCTTAACTCTGTCAAGAAAGCATTGGAAAATGTTTCGGGAGAGGTATTTGTTGTGGACAATAATTCGATTGACAATTCGGTGGAAATGGTGAAAGCTAAGTTCCCCGAATTTCATTTAATCGCAAATAAAGACAATAGAGGGTTTTCAAAAGCGAACAACCAAGCGATTGAAATCTCACAAGGAGAATACGTATTACTACTCAATCCCGACACTGTAGTAGAGGAAGATACCTTCGAAAAAGTAATCGCGTTTATGGATGCACATCCAAAAGCTGGCGGTTTGGGCGTACGAATGCTCGATGGAAAGGGGAAATTCTTACCTGAATCGAAACGAGGGCTACCTACTCCAATTGTTGCATTTTACAAAATTTTTGGACTTAGCAAGATTTTCCCTAAGTCAAAGCGTTTTGGTCAATATCACTTGGGACATTTGAGTGAATTTGAAACAAACGAAATTGATATTTTAAGTGGTGCATTTATGCTAATGCGTCATGAAACACTTAAGAAAGTTGGTTTACTCGACGAGGCGTTTTTTATGTATGGCGAGGACATCGATTTATCTTACCGAATTGTAAAAGGAGGATATAAGAATTATTATTTCCCAGAAACTAGAATAATTCATTATAAAGGTGAAAGCACTAAAAAAAGTTCAGTCAACTATGTTTTCGTGTTCTACCGTGCAATGGTAATCTTTGCAGAGAAACATTTTTCTCAAAAGAATGCCAAAATGTTTTCTTTCCTAATTAATATGGCGATCTATCTTCGAGCGGCACTAGCTGTTGGAGCAAGATTTATCAAAAAGACACTACTTCCCGTAACAGATTTTCTTATAATTATTGGAGGACTATATGCTCTTACTCATCGATGGGAATTAGAAAACATTGAGTTCCCTAAAAAAGTTTTATCATTTGCGCTTCCATTTTATACGACCTCTTGGCTCATCGGAATATTTTACAACAATGGGTATCAAAAGCCATTCAAAGTAGGTACCCTTATAAAAGGAACTTTCTGGGCAACCATTTTCATTTTGGCTGTCTATGCACTACTCCCTAAAGATTACCAATTTTCAAGGCTTTTCATTCTATGTGGTGCACTATTTGTCATCATTTATTTTATTATTTCAAGGATATTTTTACATTTTATGCTTGGTACCTCATTTAGAATGATTGGTGAAAAACCTAAAAAATTCGCAATCGTTGGAATGAAGGAAGAAGCGCATCGTGTGGCAAATTTGCTACGCCAATCCATCGGGAACATTGATTCCATTTCATTTGTATCAACAGAAGATCAAAAAAGTGACTGGACGATTGGAACCGTGAATCAATTGGACCAGATAACACACATTCACAACATTGATGAAATAATTTTTTGTGCCAAAGACATCGACTCACAATCCATCATCAAGTGGATGTCGCGAATCAATACCTACAACATCGATTTTAAAATTGCACAACCTGACAGCATGTATTTAATTGGAAGTAATTCCATCGATACAGCGGGTGATCTATATTTGTTCAACATTAATTCGATTACGAAAACAGAAAATGTACGCAATAAAAAAACATTTGATTTATTGATCGCTTTGGGTGGTTTTTTAAGCTTGCCTCTTATCATATGGTTTTACAGAAATAAAGCGCAATTAATTCGCAATCTATTACTTTTACTTGCAGGAAAAATCACCTGTATTGGCTACATCGTAACAAATAACTCAAGTAAACTACCGAAAATTAAACCAGGTATACTTACACCATACAGCGATCAAACAGAGCTTGATGAAGACCAAGCTACAAAGATTAATTTAATATATGCTAGAGATTATTCCGTTAGGAAAGACATCACTATTTTCCTACGAAAGTGGAAAAAAATGGACAATCATATTCAATAGCATTTGTAATAAAGGAAAAATCGGTTATTTTTGTGACCTAAAAAACAACTTCTTCTTAAGAAATAAGATATGGCAAAGATTGAAATTAGACTTCCTAAAATGGGAGAAAGCGTAACAGAAGCAACAATTACTAATTGGTTAAAAAACGTTGGAGACAATGTAAAACTAGATGAGCCATTAGTGGAAGTTGCAACTGACAAAGTTGACAACGAGTTACCTTCTGAAGCGCAAGGGGTTTTAATTGAGCGTTTATTTGAAGTTGACCAAGTTGCTCAAGTTGGGGACGTTATCGCTATCATTTCAACTGACGGTTCAGATGCTCCATCAACAGACGCACCTGCTAAAGCTGAAACTCCTGTTCAAGTTGCAGAAACGATTGTGGCAAATGCAATTGAAACTGCTGCTCCTATTTCAAGTGAGTCAGGTAAATTCTTTTCTCCATTGGTAAAAAGCATTGCACAAGCTGAAGGTATTACTGCTCAAGAATTAGATGCAATTATTGGAACAGGTCAAGGAGGAAGAGCGACTAAAAAAGACGTTTTAGCATATTTAGAAGATAAAAAAGCAGGAAAAGTAGCGCCAGCAGCAACGCCAGCAGCGAAAGTTGAAGCACCAGTTGCAAAAGCAACAGCTCCGGCGGCAGGAAGCGGTTTCTTAGCAAACATCAAAGAACCAGTTGTTGTTCCTAATCCAGGTGATGAAATCATTGAAATGGATCGTATGCGTAAAATCATTGCTGAGCACATGGTTATGTCTACGCACGTTTCTCCTCACGTTACATCGTACGTTGAAGCTGACGTAACAGAAATCGTTAACTGGAGAAATAAAGTAAAAGATGCTTACAAAAAACGTGAAGGTGAAAACATTACGTTTACACCAATTTTCATGGAGGCAATTGTTAAGGCGATTAAAGATTTCCCTATGATTAACATTTCAGTAAGTGGAACACAGATCATCAAACGCAAAGACATCAACTTAGGGATGGCTACAGCCCTACCTTCAGGAAACTTAATTGTACCTGTAATTAAAAATGCAGATCTACTAAATTTAAATGGTATTACAAAAGCGGTTAACAAACTTGCAAATAGCGCAAGAAATAACACGTTAAAACCAGAAGATATTCAAGGTGGAACTTACACGGTTACAAATGTTGGAACATTTGGAAACGTAATGGGAACCCCTATTATTAATCAACCACAAGTTGCGATTTTGGCTTTAGGAGCAATTCGTAAGGTACCTGCTGTTATCGAAACACCACATGGTGATTTCATTGGAATTAGACACAAAATGTTCTTATCACACTCTTACGACCATAGAGTAGTTGATGGAGCATTGGGCGGACAATTCGTTAGAAGAGTAGCAGATTACCTCGAATCTTTTGATCCAAATCGCGAGTTTTAAATTTAATTCGCCGTGAAACAAAAACTAATTCTATTCACTTTTAGCCTAATTCATGTACTTGGGCTAAGTCAACATTCAGAAAAAGAGGTTAGAGATCTTATTAATAATGCACCGGAAGGCCAACTAGTTGTAGAGGCCTCCCGGATGCTTCAAGAAGATTACTATTACTTTTCCGAGATTTTGGTTGACAAATTACTGACTTTGAAACCTGAAAGTTCTAACTACAATTACAGAAAGGGATTCATTGAATTGTATTCTAGAAATGACTTCGAAAAAGCAATTCAACACCTTGAAAAGGGTAAACTATCAGTAGATAAAAACTACGACATGTACTCTGCAAAAGAAAAGAGTGCACCAACGGATGTTTATTATCACCTTGGAAAAGCTTATCATTTGGATGAACAATTAGATAAGGCTGTTGAAAATTACAATCTATTTATTGCAAGTACTCGAAAAGGTTCAGTACTAGTTGCACAAGCTAAACTTGGAATTACACAATGTGAGGTAGCAAAAAAGCTAATCGCTACTCCAAAAAGTGCAAAGGTCAAAAATCTAAATGCTCCTGTTAATACGGAATACCCTGAATATTCACCTGTAGTATCTTTAGATGGTAAATCACTATACTTCACATCGAGAAGACCTTGGGAAAATGGAGAAACTGACAGCTATCGTGACCCTAAATTAAATAACTTTCCAGAAGATATTTATGTAAGTATTTTGGAAAGAGCAGAATGGGTTACGCCAACAAGAATTGACATCAATAATCCTCAAGTAAACGAAGCTACAATCGCTGTTAGTGTTGATGAAAGACGTATTTACGTTTATCAAGATATTACTGGTGGAGGAGATATTTATTATTCTGATTTCAAAGGAAACAAATTCCAACTATTGGAACAAGTCGATCTAAAAGGAATTAATTCTGAATATTGGGAAACACACTGTGCGGTTACACCTGATGGTAAAAACATTTATTTTGTATCTGAGCGACCAGGAGGATATGGTGGTAGAGATATCTATCGTCTTGTAAAATTAGCTGATGGAACTTGGAGTGAACCAATTAACTTGGGACCAACTATCAACACTGCTAATGACGAAGAATCACCATTCTTAGCCATAGACAATAAAACAATGTACTTTGCTTCTAATGGACCTACAAGTATGGGTGGTTTTGATATTTTTGTTTCTGTTAGAGACGACCAAAATGTATGGTCAACGCCAATCAACCTTGGATATCCAATTAACAGCACAGGTGATGATTTATTCTACACCACTACAATGAATGGTTACAAAGGTTTCTTGTCTTCTTTTAGAAAGAATGGAAACGGTGAAAAAGATATTTATGAAATCGAAAATGATTACATGGGTGTCCAAAACGTAATTGTATTAACTGGAAACATTCACACTTTAGGTGATGAAGTATTACATGATAGTGCACACGTAGTTCTTAAATGTAAATCATGTCTAGAATCTTACATGAAAGTACCTCTTCGTGCTAGAGATGGAGCGTTTGTTCAAACATTGGAGCGTTGTAGCGAGTATGAAATCATTTTCATGAAAAATGAAACTGAAATGATTACTTCAGAAACATTCAACACTTCTTGTAATAAGAAATACGAAGAAATTTACAAAGAAGCTTACATCGGAACTTATCTTCTTGCTGAGACAATTTTTGACAAGGAAACTGGTGAACCAATTGCAGGTGTGAAAGTTCAAATTAGAGATGGTAAAACAGGACAAATCGTAGAAGAACTAGTTAGTAATGAGCAAGGAAAAATCTACAGTAATTTATTGAAAAATAAATACTATGGAGATTCAATTCATTATGTAATGACTTATGACGGTCCTAAATACTTGAAAATCACGAAAGAATTCAAGCAACAATTAGGAAGAGAAACTAAGTTTGAAAACAAAGTATACTTAGATAGGAACAAAGTTGGATTAGAATTAACAGATATCGTACAAATCAATCCTATTTACTTTGACTTGGATGAATCAAAAATTCGACCTGATGCAGAAATTGAGTTGAACAAAATTGTGAAATTCATGAACGACAATCCAACTGTGAAAATCGAATTAGGTTCACACACTGACTGTCGTGCAACAAAAGGATATAACTTAACATTATCTAACGCGAGAGCTAGAGCATCTGCAGCATATGTTAAGAAAAGAATTTCTAATCCTAATCGCATCTACGGAAAAGGATATGGAGAATCGAAACTAGTAAATGATTGTGGATGTGAAGGTGAAGTTATTTCTGACTGTTCAGAAGATGAGCACCAAGCAAACCGTAGAACGGAATTCGTAATCGTTAAATAAACATCTTAAGATAAAATTAGTGGTTGAACGTAACTTTTAATAAAAGTGAACGTTCAACCACTTAAATTATCTAAGCATGAAAAAATTTATTTTATTTGGTCTCAGCTTACTAGTTACATTTGAAATCTACTCTCAAAACAAATCAATTCCTTGGACAGAGGAAGGTGTTATAGAAATAGCACAAAATGCATCAGAATCACAAGTTCTCATGAACTGTTCCATGCTCACCCAGGAAGGTTATCTATACTTTGCTGAAATCTTGGTTGACAAACTTTTAGAATTCCAACCTTTAAGTTCCAATTACAATTACAGGAAAGGATTTCTTCAACTACAAATACGAAGAGATTATCTTGCAGCAATTCCCAACTTTGAAATTGCAGTTCTGGATGTGAATTCCATATATGATATGTATTCACACAAAGAAAAAAGTGCACCACAAGATGCTTATTATCACATGGCACAATGTTATCATTATGATGAACAATTAGACAAAGCAGAATCTTTTTACAACCAATTTCTAAACAACACTAGAAAGCAATCAGAGCTCATTCCAGAAGCTCAACTTCGATTGAAACAAGTTGCTTTAGCCAGACAATTAATCGCCAGTCCTGTAAACTGTAAACTTAAAAATGTAGGTCCATCTGTTAATACTAACTATCCAGATTATAGTTCAGTCATCTCATTTGATGGTTCTGCCATTTATTTTACATCAAGAAGACCATGGGAATTAGGTGAAACTGAAAAATTGAAGGATCCCAAATTAAATCAATATCCCGAAGATGTTTATGTAAGTTACATTGAAGCAGATTCGAATTGGTCCTACCCTATCAAATTAGAATTTTGTTTACCTGAAAGGAATGAAGCCACAATCGCCCTAAGTACGGATGAGAAAAACATCTATCTGTACGAGGACATAACTGGCAACGGAGATATCTATTTTTCGAACTTTTATAACAATCAGTTTAATGAAATTTCAAAACTAGATAACAATGAAATTAATACCATGTATTGGGAAACACATGCAATGGTTTCTCATGACGGATCTTTACTTGTATTTTCTTCTGATCGACCAGGTGGATTTGGTGGTAGAGATCTTTATTTATGTAAGAAAACCGATAAAGGTTGGAGTACACCAGTAAATTTAGGTCAAGAAATTAATGGTCCAAATGACGAAGATTCGCCTTTCTTTTCGGTCGACAATAAACAATTGTATTTCGCATCAAATGGAGATAGATCTATTGGAGGTTTCGATATCTTAATTGCTGAAGTTGACCTAAACGGGAACTTCAAAAATGCAAAGAATGTTGGGTATCCCTTTAATTCGACGAATGACGACTTGTATTATACAACAACTGTTGATGGATGGAGGGGATTTTTAACATCTTACCGCAAAGATGGAAAGGGAGAAAAAGATTTGTATGAAATTCAAAATGACTTCTTAGGTGTTAAATCCATTACCGTATTAAAAGGAGAAGTTGTAACAACAACTGGCGACCTACTACCTGATGATTTAATCTTCGCAGCCATTATTGAATGTTTAAATTGTGATGAAGGTACTCCCAATTACGAAATACAAACACGTAAACGTGATGGTCGATTCATGACAGGCTTAAAACCTTGTAAATCGTATAAGTTAACTTATATCGATGAAAAAGATAAAAAAGTGATGGGAGAGGAAACCTTTGCAACTAGTTGTGACGAGGGTTACCACGAAATATATAAAAAACTAATCATCGATGTAGCAACTCGAACAGTGGTTGTACCTACACCTCCTACTGAACCATTAGAGGAAGTGATCGTTAAGGACTACAAAAATATTGAGCTCAAACATTTCTTTGATTACAACAAAAACAAATTGACTGTGAAACGTGGTGAATTGAAAGATTTTGTAAAAGAAATTGAAAAACAATTTAAAGATGGTCGAACTTCAATTACCATAACAATAACATCTTCAGCATCTTTTGTACCTACAAAAACGTTTGAATCTAATGAACAATTGGCAAAATTAAGAGCCGAAAACATGAAATTTGACTTACTCGATTACTTCGAAAAAGATAGTAATACTAAAGGTAAAGTTACTATCTCAGTTATTCAAACGATAGTTCAAGGACCAGCTTACGAGCAAGACGGTAAGAATAGAGAAAAATATAAACCATATCAGTACGTCTTCTTAAAGACAGAATAAAACCTTAAGAGTCGAATAGAAATGTTCGACTCTTTTTCTTTTCAAAACTGAATCACACAGATTTAAATGTTTTCAAAACAACATTGTCTATAAATCGTTTCCTTATATTTGGTATTAATTCAATCATTCTTTTAACTTTGTCACAAAGCATTTAATATGTCAAATAATTTACTAAAAGGAAAAAAAGGTATTATTTTCGGAGCATTGAATGAAAATTCAATTGCATGGAAAGTAGCAGAACGTGCTCACGAAGAAGGAGCTGAGTTTGTATTAACAAATGCACCTATCGCGATGAGAATGGGTGAAATTGATGCATTGGCAGCAAAAACTGGGAGCAAAGTTATTCCAGCTGACGCAACTTCTGTAGAAGATTTAGAAAGATTAGTTGCAGAATCAATGGAACACTTAGGTGGAAAATTGGATTTCATTTTGCATTCAATCGGAATGTCAGTAAACGTTCGTAAAGGAAATCACTATACAAATCAAAATTACGATTACAACATCAAAGGATTTGATGTTTCAGCTTTATCATTCCACAAGACATTGCAAACAGCAATGAAATTGGATGCATTAAACGATTGGGGTTCTGTTGTTGCATTGACGTACATTGCAGCGCAACGTATTTTCCCTGACTACAATGACATGGCTGATAATAAATCATATTTAGAGTCGATTGCTAGAGGATTTGGATACCACTACGGTATTGCAAAGAAAGTACGTGTGAATACAATTTCTCAATCTCCTACAATGACAACTGCAGGAAGTGGAGTAACTGGATTCAAACAATTCATCAACTTCGCTGAATTAATGTCACCACTTGGAAACGCGAAAGCAGAAGATTGTGCGAATTATTGTATCGCAATGTTCTCTGACTTAACTCGTTATGTAACGATGCAGAATTTATACCACGATGGAGGATTTTCTAACACTGGTGTAACACAATCAGTTATGGATCGCTTTTCAGATATTTAATTTTAGAAGTACTGAAAAGTAAAACACAATTTTAATTACAAGGTGATTCAAAAAAGTTTCTTAATTTTGATCACGAATTTTTATAAACAAAGATGAATTTAACAGGTATTATCTCTATTTCCGGAAAACCGGGATTGTACAAAGTAGTTGCGCAAGCAAAAAACAGTGTGATTGTTGAATCACTAGAAGACAACAAACGTGTTCCTGCATACGCAACAGATCGTATTTCTGCATTGGAAGATATTAGCATTTATACATATGGAGAAGATAAACCATTAAAAGAAATTTACGCTGATATTTATAAGAAAGAAAATGGTGGTGTAGCTCCTTCTCACAAGGATGATCTTAAAAAATTGACAGCTTATTTGACTGAAATTTTGCCAGATTATGACCAAGAGCGCGTTTACAGTTCAGATATCAAAAAATTGTTTCAGTGGTACAACTTGTTGCACAAATCTGGTAACTTAAACTTGGCTGAAGAAGCAAAAGAAGAAGTGAAAGAAGAAACAGCGGAAGCAACTGAAGATAAAAAAGAAAAGAAAGCAACTGCGGCGAAAAAACCAGCAGCAGCTAAAAAACCAGTGGCAGCAGCAGCTAAAAAACCTGCTTCACCGAAAGCAACTGCATCAAAATCTGCAGGAGCAGCAAAAGCTAAAACAACGGTTCAACGTAAATCTGGTTCTAACTAGGATTGAAAATCGTTTAAAATATGAAAAGCTCCCTTGTGGAGCTTTTTTTTATGTGTATGTTTGACTAACTTATTTAAAACTTAAAACGATTAATGACTCACATTAAAGGATTCAATGCACTTCGAGCAATCTCAGTAATTCTAGTTGTCATCACTCATTTGGATTTATCCGATTGGATTCCAAACACCGACTTCGTCATGAAACGTGTATGGCTTCTAATTTCTGGAAGTTTCGGTGTACAGATTTTCTTTGTTTTAAGTGGTTACCTAATCACAAGAATCTTATTGAATGAACAAACCAGAAAAGGAACAATCAATTTTAAAAATTTCTTTGCTCGACGATTCATTCGTCTTTTACCTCCTCTTCTACTCTTCTTTGTGATCATTCTTGCAGCGAATTTCTTCGATTACCTAACAAATGCAAAAGACAGTATTTTCTATGCTGTATTTTACATCTACAATTTTGTTCCAAAAAATGTTTATTCACTCGAAATGGGACATTTATGGTCGCTAGCTGTGGAAGAACAATTTTACCTTCTTTGGCCATTTACGCTAACATTTGTTCGAAAATTCAGATCCATTTTTATTCTTACGATTCTATTTGTGATTGCATGTGGTTTATTTAATTTATTTCATACGCGTTTAGAAATTAACAACGATTACTTTGTTGGTCGTTGGTTCATTCCTGCAAGTTGTCCAATTTTCATAGGCTGTTTGGGTGCACTTGTACAACATCATTTCAGTGAAAAAACAGCGTTTTTCGCATCAAATGCGACAATTGCTTGGCCAGTGATTTTGATAACATACCTCTACCCTCTATATGCGCCAGAAAAATTGATTTCACTGAGTATCGTTATACAATCCATTGCCATAATTTCATTGCTACTTCACATCGTGCATGCACAAGATAAAAAATGGGTTAATTTACTTGAATTCAAACCACTTGCTTACATCGGATTAATCTCTTATGGAATTTATGTTTATCAAGGTATCTTTCTAAGAACTGGTGGAGGAAGCGAAATTTGGTTTCAACAATTCCCGACCAATATTATTTTTGTTGCACTAATCGCCGTTGTTTCATACGAACTAATTGAAAAGCCACTACTGAAATTAAAACGTCATTTTCATTAGTAAATCTAGACCAATGTGTTAATTAACCTTAAGCAGTTGATATTTTTATTCGCACTGTAAAAGTAAATACTTAATCTTTCGGTAACTTGCAATATAATTCAATTTGAATGTCAATAAGCAAGGTAAATACTTCCTATTTAATTGTCCTAAACTGGGACGGTGAACAACGACTTTCTAACATTAAGGATTCATTTCAACCCTATTTTCAGGAGAAAGAACATTTTGAAATTTTACTTTACTCTTCCATAAAAAAATTAAAAGCTGATTTTGAACTTCCTAGTAGAATGTATGTTATTACAACATCAGAATTCAACTTGTTTGGGAAGTTAAAATCCAAGAAATCGCTGCCAACAGAATACACCCATTTCGATGTTGCCCTGATTTTAGATCCGCTAACTGTGCGACATGACAAAGTTATCAAGCAAATGAATATCAAACATATTGTTGCGTTTGACTATGAAAGAGAATATGTCGAAATTAACCTCATTCAATCTGGTAAATTACCGGTAGAAAAAGTTAATTTTGCAAAACAAATACTTACAAAAATTTCCGATTAATGAATAACATTTTTAAAGGAGCAGGAGTTGCACTTGTTACACCATTCAAAGAAGACAAAACGATTGATTTTGAAGCGCTAAAGAAATTGGTGCAATTGCAAATTGAAGCTAAAACTGATTTTTTAGTCGTACAAGGTACAACAGGCGAATCTCCAACACTTACTTGGGATGAAAAATTACAAGTTCTTCAAACTGTGATGACTGAAAATGCTGGTCGTTTAAAAATAGTATTTGGAGTTGGAGGAAACAACACATTGGAAGTAGGTGAAAAATTAAAACAATTACCAAAAGGCATCGATGGTATTCTTTCTGTATCGCCATATTACAACAAGCCGATGCAACAAGGTATCATCGAACATTACAAATACATTTCATCGTGCACTGATTTGCCAATCATTTTATACAATGTTCCAGGTAGAACGGGTTCGAATGTACTTCCGCAAACAACATTGGAATTGGCAAAAATCCCTAACATTGTTGCAGTAAAAGAAGCTTCGGGTAGCATGGAACAAATTATGGAAATCATCCGCCAATGTCCTGCTGGATTTGAAGTCTTATCAGGTGATGACGCAATCACTTTACCTCTAATTGCAACTGGTGCAGTAGGTGTAATTTCTGTTGTGAACAATGCATTTCCTGAGAAATTCAATCAAATGGTACATGAATCATTAAATGGTGATTTCGAAAGTGCGCGCGAAAAACATTTGGATCTAATTCCAGTAACGAAAATGCTCTTTGAAGAAGGAAATCCAGGTGGTGTAAAGGTAGCATTGGAAGCTAGAGGAATTTTGGAAAACAACTTACGTTTGCCTTTAGTTCCAGTTTCAGAATCATTGAAAAACCGCATTATTACAGAAACAAATCGTTTATTGAATGCTTAATCGTAGATTAATTGCGCTGTTCATTGGAATTAGTACGCCAATGTTAATTTTACAATCTTGCTATCAAAAGAAAGGTGGTCAAAACACGCGGGTTCAAATGGATCAAGAAATGGAAGTAGAAGATGACACTCTAATTCATAGTTTCGATCCAGATTCAATTGCGTACAACGATACTTTTAAATTAGTTTCAACAGAAACAATTTTTAAACATATTCGAGGTAATTCAAAAAAGAAACAGGCATATCAACTTCCTAAAATAAATGAAAGTGACAGCCTAAAAGATCAAATCGAACATTTAGCTATTTCAAATGTATATTCTGCAATTGCGACAATTACAAATAATAAAAAGCTTTTAAATTCAACATTAAAACTGAGTGAAACGCTTTTTAATAAAATTACAGAAGATAGCATCGAGTACCCAGCAATGCAAACACTTGATTCAATTAAAACTTGGACTGCTTTTACAATTCCTGAACACACTAGTCAATATGAATGGGTCTATTACGAAGCAATTCAGTGGTTAGAAAACTTGTACATTACAATAGAAGACCCATCGAATTCTACAAATAAAAAGAAGTTAGAGGATTTGGTTTATTTGCAAATGGAAAATGGGACAGAAATGATGGCTAGACTTTCTGCTTATCAAGAATATGAACCCATTGCGCAATTTTCGGATTTGTTAATCAATATTCTGGATTGCAAATACTATACATTTGACATTAACCAATTAAGAGAAGAAGTAATTAGTGTGCGAAATCAATTGTACATTTTACCAGAAACAGCAACTAAATGAGTATTTATCAAAATATAGTTGAAGCAATTTCAGCAGCCAACAAAATAGTAATTACAGCCCATAAATCACCAGATGGAGATTCAATTGGTTCATCTGTCGGATTATACCGATTCATTCAAAAGTTAAACAAGGAGGTAAGTATTTGTCACCCTGACAAAGCACCAACATATTTGCAATGGCTAGAAGGTGTTGAAGATATCCTTGTTTTTGAGGAGAATGCTGATGCAGTACGTGAAAAATTAGCTGAAGCAGATGTATTGATTTGTCTTGACTACAATGATTTTTCACGCGTTGGAAAAGACATGCAGGAGGAATTGGAAAAATTTGACAAACAAATTATTTTAATTGATCATCACTTAAACCCTGCACCAATCACAGATTTGATCTTAAGTGAAACAGAGGTTTGCTCAACTTGTCAATTGGTTTACGAAGTAATAGCACAATCCAACCAAAAACATTTATTAGATACAAATATTGTAACGCCTTTGTACCTAGGAATTGTAACCGATACAGGATCTTTCCGTTTTCCATCTGTGGAGGCTAGAACTCACCAAATCATTGCAGAAATGATTGAGCTTGGATTGATTCATTACAAAGTACATGAAAATACATTTGACAACAATACAGTAGATAGATTGAAGTTGAGAGGTTTTGCTACTAGTGAGAAACTGGAACTTTTGCACAATAATAAGGTTGCTTTAATTTCACTTTCACAAGCAGAATTAAATCGCTTTAACTACCAAAAAGGTGATACTGAAGGACTCGTTAACATGGCCTTATCAGTAGATGGGATTAATGCGGCAATTTTGTTAACAGAACAAGATGATTTAATTCGGATGTCGTTTAGAGGAAAAGGCGTTTACGAAGTAAATATCATTGCTAACGAGCAGTTTGGTGGTGGCGGACACAAATATGCAGCAGGCGGATCGAGTACATTGTCGTTGAACGATACAATTGCTAAATTAAAAGAACAAATACCTAATTATTTTTCATGATAAAAACGATTTACATATTCATTGCTCCTATCGCTATTTCAATTCTATTTTCTTGTAACAATCAAGAAGAACCAGATGTAAAAATTGATTGGAATACAGAAAGGTCGACCAATATGAATCGTCAGTTTTCGGCAGAAGAAGAGATTGAAATTAATATCTTTTTATCAAGAAAACAGGAATGGAAAATGACAAAAACTGGCTCAGGGCTGCGTTATTTTATTGAAGAAAATACAGAAGGGGCAATACCCCAACCAGAAGATTTTGTTGACGTTGAGTATTCAATAACTTTGTTGGACGGAACAGAAATATATAGTACAAAATCAGATGAAGTAGAGGAAATTAAGGTTGACAGAGCTCAAGTGGAATCAGGAATTCAAGAAGGAATTAAACTAATGCCTGAAGGATCGAAAGCTGTATTGATTATTCCAAGTCATTTGGCTCATGGAATTGTCGGCGACATGTCGAAAATCCCACCTTTAAGCACATTAATCGTAAATATTCACCTAATCAAATTGTATAAAAGATGAAAACAATGAAATCAAGCATCCAACTTTTTGCAGTTGGAATATTGTTTTTAAGTACCGCTTGTAAAACTGAAGGTGTAAAGAAAACTGAAAATGGTCCGAAAATTACTACTGACCATGAATTAAAAGTCGATTCATTAGAAATGGATTTGCCGGTTACCAACCAAGTAAAACTTGACAATGGCATTGAAATTCAATGGATCGAAAAAACAGAAGGTGAATCTATTCAAGTTGGGGATGTAATAATGATCGATTACAAAGTTCGATTAAAAGACAGTACCATCATCGACGGAAATCACCTGCTAAATAAGCGTTCATTTCCATTTATGGTAGGATTTGGCTTGCAACCAAAGGGTTGGGATATTGCACTTGCACAATTAAAAGTAGGCGATTTTGCACGAATTAAGATACCTTCAGAATTAGCACGTGGAGCAAAAGAAGTAAAAAACTTAATACCTAAAAATTCTGAAAATTACCTTACAATTAGAGTGCTCTCTAAGAGAAAACCAGATCGTGAAATTGATGGTAATAAAGTATGGATTATTGAGCAAAATTTGGAGCAAAAAGAAAAATTTAACGAGACGAATCAAATTGTTTTTCACTCTACCATTAGCTCACCAAGCTCACCATTTTATTACAATTCTTTTAATGGCGAAGAGCCTTTTCAACTTAGATTAGAAGACAACGGAACAATTCCAGGATTAAAGAAAGCGTTAATAAATGCTAAAAGGGGTGATCGTCTTTTTGTCTACGTTCCCGCTTCTGAAGGCTATGATACAAAAGGATACCTGAATCTCGTAAAGGCAAATGAACCTTTATTTTACAATTTATTGGTAATGGAAGTACAAAAATAATTAGCGTTAAATCGCTATATTTGCAATTACTCAAAAATTAGACACAAAAAATAATAAAGATATGTTGAAAAAATTCTCCATTTTTCTACTAACCATTCCTACAGTTTTTACAAGTTTTTCTCAAACAATCGTTGATACGCTTTATACAAGTCATGGTACAATGATCGTGTATGAAAACAGAACGTGGCAATACCTTGAAGATTTGAATTTTAATGGAGTAATGAACGAGCACGTACACTGTATGGTTTCGGATCATCCAGATTTGGATTTAAAAGCTCCTTGGAATACAGATCAAACGTTTACTTCAGGTAGATCGAATGACATTTCAAGCATGAAGGATACCTTGTGGATGTGTGTTTTAAGAGATATAGATGATGAATTTGTTATTCCAACAAAAGGCGTAGTTACTTCAAGATATGGTTACAGAGGTAGAAGACATCACAATGGAATTGATATCAACTTAAACACTGGAGATACTGTTGTAGCAGCTTGGTCTGGTCGTGTACGCTATGCAAAATGGAATGATGGTGGATTTGGAAATCTTGTTATCATCCGTCATGACAATGGTTTAGAAACATTTTATGCGCATCTTTCAAAAATTGACGTTCACCCAAATCAGCTGGTAAAAGCTGGTGAATCAATTGGTTTAGGAGGAAATACAGGACGTTCATTCGGAGCCCACTTGCATTTTGAAGTTCGTTTTTATGATTTGCCATTTAATCCTGAAGAAGTAATCGATTTCGACATTAAAAAAGACGTTAAAGATCCTAACCTATTTGTACACAAAGGCTTATTTAGACCTGGTGCTAAACCGAGTATACACAATGCCCCAACAATTGGAGCAACGGCATCAACTTTGTCACCTGCAGCACAGACGAGTACGAATAAATACTACAAAGTTAGATCTGGCGATACCTTGAGTTCAATCGCATCTAAAAATCGCACAACGATTTCTAAATTGTGTCAATTAAATGGAATTAGACAAACAACTGTATTACAAGTTGGAAGAAATTTAAGAATTCGTTAAAAGTAATCATTACATTTGCATCAATGAAGCTATTAAAATACACGATACTATTTCTAGCATGCGCAACTTTGTTGTCTTGTTCAAATTACACGAAAGTCCTTAAATCAGAGGATTATGCTGCAAAATTTGAACTGGCTAACAATTATTTTGATGCAGGTAAATACTCACAATCTATTGCGCTATATGAGCAGGTTTATCAACGTTTCCCAAAACAAAGTGAAGGAGAATTATCGTATTTCAGAATCGGTAAAGCGTATTATGAAAGTGGTGATTACTTCATGGGAGGTTATTTCTTAGGACAATTTATAAACCGTTTTGCTTTCAGTACGAAAGTTGAAGAAGCAACTTTCCTTTCGGCATTATGTTCTGTTAGTCAATCACCAAAACCAGCGTTAGACCAAACAGAAACTGAGGTTGCCATCAATAGTTTACAACAGTTTGTCGATCGTTTTCCTAATTCAACTTTAGTAGATACAACCAATAAGATCATGGACAGGTTGCGATTTAAAATTGAAACAAAGGGTTTTGAGGCAGTAAAACTGTACAACCGCACTCAGAATTATCGTGCGGCAGTAACATCAGCGGAGATATTTATGTCAAATTATCCCACTAGTGTTTACAAAGAAGAAGCAGCATACATGATGGTAAACAATTCGTATCTTCTCACAAAAAACAGTATCGACATTAAAAAATTAGAACGAACTGAACAAACATTAGAAAGATATCGTACCTTTGTTACTGAATTTCCACAGTCAAAATATGTTAAATCATTGAAATCCTTGGAAACGGAATTGATGAAACAACTGGAAGTTTTAGAAAAATTAGAAGCAGAAAAATAAGATTATGAGTTTTAAAAACAGCACAGCAGAAAGATCTACAATTACTAGAGATACAGTTGATCTTGAAGCAAAAACAGGAAACATTTACGAATCTATAGTTGCTCTTTCAAAAAGATCAAATCAATTGAGCGTTGAGTTAAAGGAAGAGTTGACTCAAAAGTTACAAGAATTTGCTTCTTCTATTGATAACTTGGAAGAAATTTTTGAAAACCGTGAGCAAATTGAAATTTCTCGTTTCTACGAAAAATTGCCAAAACCAGTTGCAATTGCAATTGAAGATTTGTTAAAAGATCGCATTTACATCCGTAAAGACGACGTAATTCTATAATTAATGCAAAATAAGCATATACTTCTGGGTATTACAGGAGGTATTGCAGCATATAAGATTGCTTTTTTAATAAGATTATTAAAGAAAGAAGGGGCAGAAGTCAAATGTATAATGACTCCTGCCTCTTGTGATTTTATCAGCCCTCTTGTTGTTGCTACGCTATCAGAAAATCCTGTAGGAATTGAATTTTGGAATAAATCCGATGGTACATGGAATAACCATGTAGAGTACGGGTTGTGGAGTGATTTATTTGTCATTGCACCTGCAACAGCAAATACCATTGCAAAAATGGCTAGTGGTTCGTGCGATAATTTACTTCTAGCAACATATTTATCCAATAAATCCAAAACCATCATTGCTCCTGCAATGGATTTAGATATGTATGCGCATCCAACTGTTAAAAGAAACCTCGAATTATTGCAAAAAGATGGTGTAGAAATCATCCCAGCTGAATCAGGTTTTCTAGCAAGCGGTTTAGAAGGTGAAGGTCGCCTAGCTGAACCAGAAACCATCTTAAATGCCATTAAGCGCAACTTAACACGTTCATCTGAATTGGTCGGTAAAAAACTAATTATTACAGCAGGACCAACTTACGAAGCAATAGATCCAGTACGTTTTATCGGCAATCATTCAAGCGGTAAAATGGGATTCGAACTAGCAGAAACAGTTGCCAATAAGGGAGCTGAAGTAACCTTGGTTTGCGGACCTTCAAATTTAACAATTCAGCATCCATCCATTAAGTTGGTACGTGTAAATTCGGCACAACAAATGCTAGACGAAG
>Ga0233377_1000083_pt1 | contig 60131 bp, 54 predicted proteins | sample ElkDunMinimDraft_6_FD_191540 | JGI IMG/M metagenome (GOLD analysis project Ga0233377, IMG submission 191540) | Fecal eukaryotic communites from dung pellets of Tule Elk in California, USA - Elk Dung E36 | ecosystem: Host-associated > Mammals > Digestive system > Large intestine > Fecal | place...
CTGGTGGTGACCGCGGTCCAGGAAGGCCGCGACGCCGCTGCCTCGATCGCGCGGATGCTGCGCCGGCAGGCCCAGCCGCTGGCGGCGCTGGACGCGGCCTGAGCTGACCGGACGCGGATTTGCGCCCCTTCCGGGCGGGCGGCAAGATGGCCCCATGCGCCGTCCCGCCCAGTGCTGTTGCCTGCTGCTCGCCGCCGCCTCCGCGGTGGCGGCCGACGTGGCGCCGGCCGGCGATCCGGTCCGGGTCTACCGCTGCGTGGACGCGCGGGGCAACGTGAGCCTGGGCGATGTGCCCTGCCCCGCCGGCAGCACCGGACGCACGCTGGAGATGCAGCGCCCCACCGATGGCGCGCCGCTGAACCGGGTGGTGCGGTCGCCGCCCGCGACGCCGGCGCCCGCGCCGCAGGTCGTGGTCACGCGTGCGCCGCAGGCCATGTACGAATGCGAGACGCCCGACGGCGAGCGCTATACCAGCGACAGCGATGCGGGCAACCCGCGCTGGGTGCCGCTGTGGACCCTGGGATACGGCGGCGGCTGGGGCCCGGGACGGCCACACCCCGGCGGCGGCGCGGGTGGCGGTGGCGCGCTGGGCGAGTACTACGCCAACCGGCCGCGCGGCGGCTCCGTGGGTGCGCCGACCCCGAAGCCCGGGTCCGGCAACGCCATCGGCCAGCACCGGCCTCCCCCGCCTCCCTCGCACCCGCCGACCCCGCGCCCGCCCCCGCACGGACCCGGCCATGGCCGCCCCGTCGCCTACGGCGCGGGCGGCACCTGGGTGCGCGACACCTGCCGCGCCCTGCCCCAGGCCGAGGTCTGCGCGCGCCTGCGCGACCGGCGAGAGGAGATCCGACGGCGCTTCTTCAATGCCCAGGAGCGCGAGCGCGATACCCTGCGCGTCGAAGAGCGCGGCATCAACGCGCGCCTGGCCGCCGACTGCCCGACCTACTGATGATGCGATCCGGATTCCTCCTGGCGGGCCTGCTCGCCTTCGCCCCGCTCGCCCCGGCCCAGGATGCGGCGACCATCTACCGCTGCACCGCGGCCAGCGGCGAGGTGACGATCCAGAACGGCACGCCCTGCCCGGCCGGCAGCCGCCAGGAGATCCGCCAGCTCGAGGCGCTGCCGACCCTGCCCGCGCCGCCGCCGCCCGCGGTTCCGCTCGAGCAGCCCAGGGCCTGGACTCCGCCGCCGCTGGAGGACTTCGAGGCGGTGGCCGGACCGCGCCCTGGCGAGCCGGCCGCCCCACCGCGCCCGGAACTGCCGGCGCCCTCGCGGCTCGCGCCCGAGGCGCGGCTGCCGCCGCCCCCGATCTACCAGTGCGAGACCTGGGACAACGACAGCTACGTGAGCGAGGATCCCGCACCCAAGCCACGCTGCGTGCGCATGGATACCGGCGGCGTGGGCCAGGCCTGCGAGAACCGCTACGACACTTGCGCGCGGGTGGGACAGAAGGCCGAGTGCGCGGCCTGGAAGCGGCGCCAGCGCGAGATCGAATCGAGCTGGCGCCATGCGCGGGCGCAGGACCGCTGGCCGTTGCAGGAGGAGTTCGGGCGGGTCACGCGCATCCTCACCGATTCGACCTGCGCACTGCCGCCCTAGGCGGCGCGCTCAGGATTCGAAGCGGATCCGCACCGCCTCGGCGCTGCGCTCGGCCGGGCCGTGGTAGACCGCCTCGATGTTGTTGCCTTCCGGGTCGAGCACGAAGGCGGCGTAGTAGCCGGGGTGGTAGTCGCGCTCGCCGGGGGCGCCGTTGTCGCGCCCGCCATGGGCCAGGGCCGCGGCGTGGAAGGCATCGACCGCGGCGCGGTCGCGGGCCTGGAAGGCGATGTGCTGACGGCCGGTGACCTGCCCCAGCGCCGCCTCGCTGTCGGGGCTGGAGACGAACAGTTCGTCGGCCCAGAACCAGCCATCGCCGCTGCCGCCCAGGGGAACGCCCAGGGTCGCCAGGACCGGTTCGTAGAAGCGGCGGCAGGCCTCGAGATCGCGCACCACCAGCTGCAGGTGGTCGATCAGTCGACCCCGGTAGAGTTCGTTGGTTTCCATGCGTACGTCCTCGCTGTCGGAAAGCCTCTGGATAGCACTGCCCCGGGGCGGTGACCAGCCCACCGATCGGCCCGGGATCGAGGGGCAGCCACCCGGGCCCAGGCCCTGTGGAGTGCTGCGCTGGACGCGCCCGCCGGCACGGAGCCGGATCGTCCTGCCAACGGCGCGCGGGGACCAGCCCTCCACGCAGGACGCATTCATCCGCGTCTGGGCCTCCCGCCGCCCCCAGGCGGGCGCGGCGAGCATGCACCGCAGGCGGGAGCCCGGGGTGCGGTCAGGCCTCGAGCACGCCTTCCGCGACGCGGCCGGTGCCGTCATCGACGATCGCGTGCGGCACGAAGCGTGAGGTGTCCTGGGTGACCAGGGTCGCGTCCTCGCGCACGCCCATGCCGCAGGCACGGTCGGCCACGATCCAGCTGCCGACCAGCGGGTAGTTGCCATCGAAGCACGGCAGCGGATGGTAGGCCTGGAGGATGCCCGGGCCGTCGCCATAGGGCCCGGGCGTGCTGATCCGTTCGCCGGCAGCGGTCGCGATGTCGATGTTGGCGCCCTCGCGGGAAAACAGCGGCTTGCGCACGAACCCCGGAGCCGGTGCTTCGCCGCGCCTGGTCTCGAAGCGTGCCTCGAGCAGGTTCGGGTGCCCGCGATGGCGCTCCCACAGCAGCGGCAGGATGCCCTTGTTGCTGAGGACCGCCTTCCACGGCGGCTCGAGCAGCTGCATGGTGTTGGTGACCAGGGCCGGGCCGAACTCCTCTTCCATCATGAATTCGAGCGGGTACAGCTTGAACAGCGTCCGGATCACGTTGTCGTCGGCGTCGGTGAACCAGCCGTCCGCGCTCAACCCGATGTCCTCGACCGCGACCAGCGCGGTGTCGACGCCGGCCTGGTGCGCGCAGTCGCGCATGTACAGCACCGTCGCCTGGTCTTCCTCGGATTCGCGCACGGCGGCGAAGTGCACGCGAGCGCCGATGCGCCGCTGCATGGCCAGCGTCGCGAAGGTCTCGCACAGCGCTTCCTGGATGCCGTTGTACTGGTCGATGTCGGGCGGCAGCGCGCCGGACGCCGCCTGCTGCTCGAGCCACAGCCACTGGAAGTACGCCGACTCGTAGAGCGACGTCGGCGTGTCGTAGTTGAGTTCGTAGAGCTTGGCCGGTCCGTGGCCGTCGTAGGCCAGATCGATCCGCCCGTACAGGTGCGGGTCGCCGGCGCGCCACGAGGCGGCGATCCAGTCCCAGTACAGCGGCGGCACGCGCAACCGCGCCAGCAGCTCCTCGCTGCCGACGACCTCGTCGACCAGCGCCATCGCCATGTCATGGATCTGCTGGCTCGCCGCCTCGATGTCGTCCTCGACCTGGCGCAGGCTGAAGGCGTAGTAGGCCGACTCGTCCCAGTAAGGCGCGCCGTCGATGGTGTGGAAACGGAACCCCAGCGCTTCGGCCTGGTCGGTCCAGTCCGCGCGCGGCGCGATTGCGATGCGCCGCACCTCAGCCGCCGCGCGAGCCGAACGTGCTGCGGGCCGCCGCGCGCGAACCGAAACCGGCCCGCGATACGGTGATGGCGCGTGCCGGCGTGGCGATGCTGCCGCGACGCCCGGTGACCGGGCCGGTCTGGCGGCTGACCACGTCGCCGCCGGCATTGACGTAGCCGCCACTGCGGTACTCCCGGTACAGGGGCGCCCCGCCCGCCACCGGGCGCGCGCCGGCGTTGCTGAAGCCACCGCCGAGCATGTAACCGAGCAGGAAGCCGCCCATCGGCGGCACGTAATAGTTGCGGCCCTGCTCCTGCACCACCTCGCAGTTGCCGAAGTCGGTCTCGCACTGCACCGCGTCCTCGAACCGCGGCGCCACCTGCGCATGCTTGGCCTGGGCCTCGCGGTAAGCGGCTTCGCACTGCGCCACGTCGACCTGCTGCGCGCGGCAGTCATCGACCGAGTTGAGTACCACGCCGGTCGGCTCCGACTCGCAGGCCACGAGGCCAACCGGCATCGCCACCGCCATCAGCGTGAGCCGCAGGTTGCTGGATCGCTTCTTCATCCTGGATTCCTCAGGGCGTGATCGCCGCGGCATTGACCAGACCCATGCTGATCGCGATGGCCGCGCTGAAGATGCCGGCCGAGATGACGTCGTCGTCGATCTGCTTCGAGAACAGCTTGCCACCGGCGATGCGCGCGATCACGAACGCCAGCACCTGCACCACGGCGGCGACGATGCCCCAGATCAGCGCGTCGAGCAGGCTGACCGAATGGCTGATCGCCGAATGCACCGGCAGCGCCAGCCCGACCAGGCTGCCGCCGAAAGCCACCGCCGCGGCGGTGTTGCCGGCGCGGATCAGCCTGATCTCGCTATGCGGCGTCACCAGCAGCACGATCGCGGCGGCAATGAACAGCACGCCGAGCCCGGCGCCGAAGTAGGTCAGGAAGGCGAGAAAGCTGTCGAGCGTGATGGCCTGTTGCATCCAAGATCCTTGTGGTCGGCGCCGCGGCGCGTCAGGTGATGTCGAGGTCGGCGGTGGTGAGGTCGACGCCGACCGAATAGGTGATGCTGAAGTCGGCCGGGCCCGAATCCTCCGCCGACACCAGCAGCAGTTCCTGTCGCGACAGCTCCGGCACCTCGCGGCTGTACAGCATGGCGTAGTGGGTGAGGTCGTCGTCGCGGCGCGGCGGCTGGTTCCGGTACAGCACCTCGTCGTAGACCATGGCCGGGATGCGCCTGTCCGCCTCCGTGGTCTGCGTCGCACGGGTCCACTGGTGGCCGCCGTAGTCGATGGTCGGCGCGCCGAGGTGCGCGTGGCCCATCACGAAGCGCTGGAACGCCGCCTTGTCCGGCGGATGCACGGTCTCGTGGAAGACGAAGCCCTGGATGGCCTCGACATCCCCGGCCACGGTACCGACCTGCAGGAAGGCATCGTCGTCGAGGTAGAAGCGGTGCAGCGCGTAGCCGTCGCCGAGGTCGATGTGGCCGTAGCAGGGCACGCCCTGGTGACCCTCCGGCAGCTCCTCGGTCATGGCGCCGGGCGCGACGCTGTACATGGTCCGGTCGAACTGGACGCGCGCGCCCACGCGCAGGGCCAGCGGCAGCGCATGCGCAAGCTCGCCCGGAGCGGGCAGGGCCTCTGCCGGCGGCGGCGGCCGCCTACCGAGCAACCTGTCGAGCAGACCCACGGCAGCGCCTACTTGCGCCTGTCGAACAGCGACTCGGCGGCCAGCAGCTTCTTCTCGTCCGCCGAGGCCGGCGCGTCCAGCAGCACCGCGTCCTGCGGCTTGCGGAAGCGCTCGAGGATGCCGTCGACATTGGAGGGGTCGTGGACCAGCCCGGCCTGCGCCAGGCGCGACTTCAGGTCGCCGTCCCCGGTTTCCTGCTCGAGCTGCCTGGCGGCCTCGAAGCGCGCGCCCTGCTCCTCCTGGCGCTGCTTGATCCGCTCGAGGGAATCGAGGGCGGTGCCGATCTTGCTGTTGGCGCCGGAGTGCCGCGCCGATACCGCCGACTGCGCGCGCTGCACGGCCTCGGTCGCCTTCACCGTGTCGATCTGCTGTTTCAGGCGGGTGAGCTGGGTCTCGGTGCTGCGGATGGCGGTCTTCAGCGAGGCGATGCTGGAGTCGAGCGACTGCACGTTGTCGGCCTCGGCCTGGAGGTCGCGCTCGACGTCCGACAGCTTGGTGGCGACTTCACGCGCGAGCGCCTCGTCGCCCTTGGCCAGCGCGCCCTGCACGTAGCCCTCGTACTCGCGCCGCTTGTCGAGCAGGGCGCTGCCGCGGTTGGCGGCAAGCTGGCGCTGCGCCATCACCTTGGTCAGTTCCTGCTTGGACTTGGCGAGTTCGGCGGTGCTGTCGCGCAGTTCCTGGTCGAGGATGCGGATCGCGTTCTTGTCGACCACGGCCTGTCCGGCCTCGTTGGCCGTGCCGCGCAGCAGGGTCAGGATTTTGGTGAAGATGCTCATGCGGTCACCAGGTAGGTCTGCAGGGTTTCAATGGCGTCGATGGCGTTGGTGCCGAGGGTGCGGATCTCGTGGACGATCTGCTCGCCGGTGGAGTCAGCGGACAGTTCGCCGAAGACCACGTACACGTCCTGGCCATCGATCGTGGCCAGGCCGAGGTTGGACAGCGGGTTGAGCGGGTTCAGGCGCATGCAGGCGTCGTTGAATGCGGCGCGGTCGCGCACCTGGTCGCCGGTGACCAGCGGTGTCGAGCAGTACACCTGGTGCTCGCTGGCCACGAGGGTCACCTCGAGGTCGCCGGCGTCGGCCAGTACGACCTGCAGCGTGGTCTCGGTGTCGTCGATCATGGCGACGCGGTCGGCGCCGAAGGCCTCGCCGAGGATCTGGTGGAGCGCTTCGCGGGTCCAGTGCGACATGAACGGCCCTGTGCGGTGGGGAACTGGGCCCAAGTATGAAGCACCCGGCGTTAGCGCCGCGGTGGCCGGGCCGCCGGCGGGCCGGTCTCAGAAGCCGTAGCGCAGGAAGCCGCCGTCCACCGCGATGCATTCGCCGGTGATATAGGCCGCGGCCGGCAGGCACAGGAAGGCGACCGCGGCGGCCACCTCCTCCGGCTCGCCCACCCGGCCCATCGGCGTGCGCAGCAGCACCTCGTCCAGGTAATCCGGATCGGACAGCTTGTCCGAGGTCCGGCGGGTGCGGATGTACCACGGCGCGACGGCGTTCACGCGCACGCCGTCCTCGGCCCATTCCACGGCCAGGTTGCGCGTCATCTGATGCATCGCCGCCTTGCTCATGCCATAGGGCGCGCCGCTGCGGACGTGGGTCTCGCCCGACACGCTGCCGACATTGACGATGCACGAGGCCGCGTGCCGGGTGAGCAGCGGATGGGCGTAGCGCGACAGTTCGAAGGCGCTGAACAGGTTGATCTCGAAGATCTCGCGCCACTCGTCCTCGGTGTAGTCGTTGGCCGCGCGGGTGACGTTGCCGCCGGCGTTGTTGACCAGGATGTTCAGGCCCTCGCCCTGGTCCTCGACCCAGTCGAGCACTTCGCGGCGCTGCTCCTCGTCGACCACGTCGGCGATGAAGGCGCGCACGTCGCCGTCGGGGAACTCGTCGGCCAGTTCGTCGCGCGCCGCCTCCAGCGCGTCGCCGTTGCGCGCGGCGATCAGCACGGTCGCGCCGAAGCCCAGCAGCTCGCGCGCGATCGCACGGCCGATGCCGGCGCTGCCGCCGGTCACCAGCGCAAGTTGCCCGTCCAGGCGCCAGCGGTGGGGATCCATCGTTCCTGTTCCCTTGACGTGAGCGGCGTAGCATAGCGCCGGGACCCATCAGGAGACCGCCATGCCCATGTTCCCCCGCCTGGCCGTACTCGCCGCCGCACTCGCCTGCGCGGCCTGCTCCCCGCCGTCCGACCCGCCCGACGAGACGCCGCCGCAGCCGCAGGCGGCCACGCAGGCGGCAGACCCGGCCTGACGCTCGCGCGGCCTCAGCGCTGGCGCGAGGCCTCGTCGAAGACGATGAAGATCACCAGGTCCTCGTCGCCCAGCTGGCGCAGCGCATGGCTGTCGCCGTTGCGGGTGAGGATGGCATCGCCCGGCCCGACCTCGCGCACGTGGCCGTTGAGGCTCAGCTCGCCGCGCCCGGACAGGACGTAGTAGATCTCGTCCTTGTCGTTGACGTGCGCGCCGATGGTCGCGCCCGGATGCAGCGCGCGCTTGCGGAACACCAGGTCCAGGCCGGTGGCGTCGGCGAAGAACGGATAGGCTGTGGTGCGGCCCTCGCCGTCGTGCGGCCCGGGCTGCGCCTGGGCGATGCCCGCTTCGCCGACCACCACGGACGGCGAGACCGGCGCGGGCGGCGGCGCGGGGATGCGATGGCAGTCTTGCGGCGCCAGCGCGCGCACCGGCGCGGCCGGGTCGCTCGCGCGCCAGCCTGCCGCCACCAGGCAGGCGACCAGGCGCGCGCCGGCGGCGCTGAAGTGGGTGTCGTCGGCCTGCTTCTGCGCCGGCACGTGCATGAAATACGGTTTCGATCCCGCCTCGCCGGCCACGCGCAGCCAGTCCATGCTCAGTGCATTGAGGTCGACCAGGGCCAGGCCCTCGCGACGCGCGAGATCGCGCACGGCCTGCGGATACGGACCATGCGTGTCCAGCAGCTGGCTGCCGTCGAACTTGCGCCGCGCCACCGGGGTGACCAGCACCGGGATGGCGCCGCGGGCGCGCGCCAGTTCGACATGGCGCATCAGCCAGCGCGGATATTCGGTCGCCGGTTCGCTGTAGCGGGCCGGGTCTTCGACCTTGGCGTCGTTGTGGCCGAACTGGATCAGCAGCAGGTCGCCGGCGCCCAGTTCGCGGGCGATGCCATCCAGCCAGCCCTGCTCGACGAAGCTGCGGGCGCTGCGGCCGCTCTGGGCGTGGTTGCGCACCTCCACGCCGTCGGCCAGCCATTCGTGCAGGCGCATGCCCCAGCCTTCGCGCGGCGCGCGCCCGGGCGGATAGGCGCTGGCAGTGGAATCACCGGCGATGAACACGCGCGGCGGGGAGGCGGCCACGGGGATGGCCGCGGCCAGGCACAGGGCCGTGCAGGCGGCCAGCAAAGTCTGCGTGGGGAACATGCCGCGTCCTCGGACGCCGTCGCGCGCGGCGCGGTCCGCGCGCGACGGCGGGTGGAAAAAAGGAACGGACGGCCAGTGCGTGGAGGACATCGCCCCGTCCGTTCCGAAAACTCAGCGGGCCAGCCAGCCCCCGTCGACCGGGATGACCGCGCCGTTGACGTAGTCCGAGGCCCGGCTGGCCAGGAATACCGCCGTGCCGCCGAGGTCGGACGGCTCGCCCCAGCGCCCGGCCGGGATGCGGTCGAGGATCGCCTTGTTGCGGTCGGCGTCGGCGCGCAACTGGGCCGTGTTGTCGGTGGCCATGTAGCCGGGCGCGATGGCGTTGATGTTCACGCCCTTGCCGGCCCACTCGTTGGCCAGCAGGCGGGTGATGCCTGCGATGCCGCTCTTGGAGGCCGTGTAGGACGGCACGCGGATGCCCCCCTGGAAGGACAGCATCGAGGCGATGTTGATGATCTTGCCGCCGCCCTGGGCGATGAAGTGGCGCCCGGCCGCCTGCGCCATGAAGAATGCGGACTTGATGTTGACGTTCATCACGTCGTCCCAGTCCTGCTCGCTGAAATCGACCGCATCGGCGCGGCGGATCAGCCCGGCATTGTTGACCAGGATGTCCAGGCCGCCGAGGCCGGCCAGCGCCTCCTCGACCAGCCGGCCCACCGGCGCGATCGAGATCAGGTTGGCCTCCAGGTTGAGGAAGCGGCGCCCCAGCGCGCGCACCTTCTCGCCGGTGTCGACCGCTTCGGTGATGCCGGCCGCGACGATGTCCGCGCCCGCCTCGGCCAGCGCCAGGGCGATGCCCTGGCCCAGCCCGGTGTTGGCGCCGGTGACCAGCGCGACCTTGCCTTCCAGACTGAAGGGATTGCCTGCCACGTTGTTGCCTCCTGGGTTACTTGAGCTGGCAGATGTCCAGCACGTGCATGTCGGTGTAGTCGAGGTTCTCGCCGCCCATCGCCCAGATGAAGGCGTAGTTGGACGTGCCCGAGCCCATGTGGATCGACCAGGGCGGCGAGATCACCGCCTCGTCGTTCTTCATCACGATGTGGCGCTGCGCGTCGGGCTGGCCCATGAAGTGGTAGACGCGGTCGTTCTCGCCGAGGTCGAAGTAGAAGTAGATCTCGCTGCGGCGGTCGTGCAGGTGCGGCGGCATGGTGTTCCACACGCTGCCGGGCTTGAGCACGGTGAGCCCCAGCAGCAGCTGCGAGGACTGGCAGGTGGCCGGCACGATGTACTGGTAGATCGTGCGCTCGTTGCTGGTTTCCAGCGCGCCGCGATCCAGGGCCACCGCGTCCTTGATCGACAGCTTCTTTGTCTCGAAGCGGGCGTGCGCGGGCGTGGAGGTGAGGTAGAACCTGGCCGGGTTGGCGGCGTCGTCCGAGGAGAACGACACGTCCTGGCTGCCCATCGCCACGTACAGGCCGTCCTTCGGCCCCAGCGCGTACTCGGTGCCGTCCACCGTGACCTTGCCGGCGCCGCCGCCGACGTTGATCACGCCCAGCTCGCGACGCTCCAGGAACGGATGGCCCTTGGCAGACTCGGGCTCGGTCTGGCGCGGCAGGTCGACCGCTGCGGACACGGGCGCGGCGCCGCCGATCACGAAGCGTTCGTTGTGCGAGTAGTTCAGCTGCACCGTGTCCGCGACGAACAGGTCGCCCACCAGGTAACGGTCGCGCAGCTGGTCGTTGCTGGCGCCATCCATCATGTCAGGGTGGGTGGCGTGGTAGGTCTTGCAGAACATGGCGGCACTCCGTGATTCGGGAGGCCGGCACCGGGCCGGCCGGGGGATCGATTCGGGGCCAGTCTACCCACTCTGGTAACCGGTGTCATACTGCGCTGCCGCAAGCGGGACAGGGCGCGCGCAACGGCCGCCAGGAGTGGGGACAGGCGGACGTCAGTCGCCCGCCACGTGTGCTCAACGCGCCGGAGACGGCGCGCGCCCCCTACGCCGGCGGCTGGCAGGAGTCGCGGACGACCAGGTGCGGGCGCACGCTCGCCAGCGGCCGGCTGGCCGATTCTGGCTGCAGCAGCATGGCGGCGGCCATGCGGCCGGTGTCGCGCGTATCTCGGCGCACCGAGGTCAGCGGCGGCCACAGGCGCGAGGCCAGGGTGCTGTCGTCGTAGCCCACCACCGACAGCTGCTTGGGGATCTGGATGCCCGCACGCAGGGCCACGCGGTAGACGCCGGCGGCCATTTCGTCGTTGCCGCAGAAGATCGCGGTCGGCGGGCGCTTGGCCGAGAGCAGCTTCTCGGCCGCGGCCAGGCCGGATTCGAAGGTGTAACCGCCTTCCACCAGGCGCGACTTCGGCAGCTCGATCCCGCGCCGCTGCAGCGCGCTGACGAAGCCCTCGGTGCGCTCGATCGCCGAGCGGTAGGCCGCCGGGCCGGTGATCATCGCCACGTCGCGGTGGCCGAGGCTCTGCAGGTAGTCGGCCACCTCGGCCGCGCCGTCGCGGTCGTGGGTGACCACCATCTTCTCCGGCCCGTCCAGCGAGACGGCCGCGATGCGCGCGTAGCGGCAGCCGATCTCGTTGAGCATGTCGCACAGCGCCTGGTCCTCGGACACGCGCGGCACCAGCATCACTCCGTGCAGCTTCTGCTGCTGCACGAAGCGGCGTACCCCGGTGACATAGTCGGGGCTGCGGCTGTCGCAGGGATGCACCACCAGCTCGAACCCCGAATCGCGCAGTGCGTCCAGCGCGCCGTACTGCATGTCGACGATGTACTGCGCGGTCGGGTTGTCGTAGACCATCCCGATCAGGAACGCGCGGCGGAACGCCAGTCCGCGCGCCATCGGGTCGGGCGTGTAGCCGACTTCGCGCATCAGCGCCTCGACCTTCTCGCGCGTATCCGCGCGCACCAGCGGCGAGCGGTTGATGATCCGCGAGACGGTCTTCTTCGACACGCCGGCCAGGCGCGCGATGTCGTTGATGGTGGCCGCCTTGCCCTTGAACGCCCTGGCCTTGGCGGGGTCTTCCCTGGAATCGCGCGACATTCTGGCTTCTGCCCGATGATACCGGTGTCGAGCAGTCTATCGCGGAGCGGCGCCCCAGGCGCGCCGGGCGGGGGAGGCCGGGCCGCCCCGCCGCCGGCCCCGGCCACCAGCCAGGGCCCGGGACCGGGGCGGAACGGTTCAGTTGCGCAGCATGGCCGGCAGCGCCAGCGACAGCTGCGGGAACAGCACCACCGCGAGCAGCACCGCCAGGCCGGCCAGCCAGAACGGCCAGATCGAGCGCAGGCTCTCGGCGATGGTGATCTTGCCGATCGCGGTGCCGACGAACAGCACCGATCCCACCGGCGGCGTCACCAGGCCCAGGCCGCCGGTCAGCACCAGCACCATGCCGAAGTGGACCGGGTGGATGCCGTAGGCCTTGGCGACCGGCAGGAAGATCGGCGTGCAGATCAGGATCATCGGCGCCAGGTCCATGAAGGTGCCCAGCAGCAGCAGGATCAGCACGATCAGCAGCAGCACCGCGTACTTGCTGTCGGCGATCGACTGCAGCGCCTCCACCGCCGCCACCGGCACCTGCAGGTAGGCCAGCAGCCAGCCGAAGGCCGCCGCGCAGGCGATCACGAACAGGATCACGCCGGTGGTGCGGGAGGCGTGGACGATGGTCTCGGCGAACACGCGCCAGGGCAGCTGGCGGTACAGCACCACGGTGACCAGCAGCGCGTAGAGCACCGCCACCGCGGCGCTCTCCACCGCGGTGAACACGCCGGCGCGGATGCCGACGAAGATCAGCGCGACCAGGCCCAGCCCGGGCAGCGCCGAGACCAGGCGCAGCAGCACCGCGCGCCAGCCGGGGAACGGCTCGGTGCCGTAGCCGCGGCGGCGCGCCACGACATAGCCGGTGAGCATCATCGCGGCGGTCATCAGCAGCGCCGGCAGGATTCCGCCGGCGAACAGGTCGGCGATGGAGATGCCGCCGCCGGCCGCGGCCGAGAACAGGATCAGGTTGTGGGAGGGCGGCACCAGCAGCGCGACCAGCGCGGCGGTAATGCTCACGTTGACCGCGAAGTCGCGGTCGTAGCCGCGCTTGACCATCTGCGGGATCATCGTCCCGCCCACCGCCGAGACGTCGGCGATGGCCGAGCCCGAGACGCCGCCGAAGAACAGCGACGACAGCACCGACACCTGGCCCAGGCCCCCGCGCATGCGTCCGACCAGACCGGCGGCGAGCGCGATCAGGCGCTCGGAGATGCCGCCGCGCATCATGATCTCGCCGGCGAAGATGAAAAGAGGGATCGCGATCAGCGAGGCGGTGCCGATCCCGGCCCCGACCTGCTGCACCAGCACCACCGCCGGCAGGTCCAGATACAGCAGCGCGACCAGCGAGGCCGCAGCCAGCGAGAACGCCACCGGCACGCCGATCACCAGCAGCACGATGAACACAAGAAAGAGGATGGCGACGCCCATGCTCAGCCCTCCCCGCGACGCAGCAGCGCCGGCACGCGCCCCAGCGCGAACACGCACATCAGCGCGCCGCCCAGCGACAGCGGCAGGAAGCCGATGCTCTGCGGCATCGGCGCACCGGCCATGCGCACGTCCAGGCCGTCGACCAGCAGCGCGCCGCCCCAGCCGGCCAGCACCACGCCGATCCCGATCACCACCGCGAGCGTGCAGGCGTCCACCACCCGCCGCACACCGGGCCTGACCGCATCGGCCAGCAGGCTGAAACTGAAATGCCGCTGCGTGTGCACGCCGGCGGCCGCGCCCATGCTCATCGCCGTGCTGAGCAGCAGGATGGTCACCGGCTCGGTCCAGCTGGGCGAATCGTTGAGCACGTAGCGCGCGATCACCTGCCAGCCCTGGACCAGGACCAGCCCGCCCAGCGACAGCGCGGCCATGCCGATGGCCAGGCTGCTGATGCGGTCGAGCAGGCCGGCCCGCGCGGGCTCCAGGCTGCGATCCTCGTCGCCGCCCAGGGTCGGCCGGTCGGTGGTGGCTGCAGTCATCGGGGTCCTCATGCGATGGCGCGGATGCGCGCGTACAGGGCGTCGATGCGCGGATCGCTGCGATACTCGGCCAGCAGCGGCGCGGTGGCGCGGCGGAACGATCCGCTATCGACGGCGTTGGTTTCGATGCCGGCGGCCAGCACCTGCTCGCGGGCGCTGGCCTCCGAGGCGTCCCAGGCCTGGCGCATGACCTGGACCGACGCGCGCGCGGTCTCGCGCAGCAGCTCGCGGTCGGCCGGCGCCAGCGCCTCCCAGGTCCGGCGCGACAGCAGCAGGACGTCCGGGGCGTAGGAGTGCTCGCTCTGCGACCAGTAGCGGGCGGCCTCGAAGTGGCGGCTGGAGTGGAAGCTGCGGATGTTGTTCTCCGCCCCGTCGATCATGTGCGTCTCCATGCCCGAGTACACCTCGCCCAGCGACAGCGGCGTGGCGTTGGCGCCGAGCAGGCGCAGCATGCGGATGAAGATGTCCGAGACCGGCACGCGGATTTTCATGCCCGCCAGGTCGGCCGGGGTGTGGATCGGGCGGCGCGCGTTGTAGAAGCAGCGCGCGCCCGAGTCGTAGATCGCAAGCCCCACCAGGTCGCGGTCGGCGAAGCCCTCGAGCACCGCCCGGCCGACCTCGCCGTCCATCGCCCGGCGCATGTGCGCGACCGAGTCGAACACGTAGGGCAGGCACAGCGCGCGGGTCAGCGGGAAGGCGTTGTTGAGCGCGCCGCTGTAGACGCGGGCGAAGTCGATGGCGCCGAAGCGGGCCATGTCGATGGCCTCGGCCTCGCGCCCCAGCTGCCCGGAGTGGTAGAGGCGGATGCGCAGCCGCCCGCCGGTCTCGCGCTCGAGCGTCTCGCCGATCCAGCGCATCGCCTGCACGGTCGGATAGTCGCTCACGTGCACGTCGGTCGCGGTCAGCACCGGACGCGGTCCTGCCGCCAGCGCCGGCATGCCGAGCGCGCCCAGCGCGGCGGCCCCGGCGGCGCGCGCGAGCAGTTGCCGTCGCCTCATGCGCCCTGCCCGGTGGCGGCCACCACCTCGCCGTCGATGCGGCCGTAGTCGCCGAAGTCGACCCGGATGCGCTGTCCGACCCGCACCTCGTGGATGCCGGTCGCGTTGCCCGTTGCGATCACGTCGCCCGCCTTGAGCGGCCTGCCGCGCTTCGCCGAGCGCCCCAGCGCGAAGGCGTAGGCGGCCAGCAGCCCGCCCGGCAGGGTCGTGGCGCCGCCACGACCGACGAGTTCGCCGTCGATCCAGCTCTCGGCCAGCAGTTCGGACTCGGGGATCGTCCGCCAGTCGCGGATCTCCGGGCCGATCACCAGGCCGTTGTTGTTGCCGAAGTCGGACACGACCACGCGCGGTCCCAGCGCGTTGATCGTGGCCAGCGGACTGCTGGCGATCTCCAGGCCCACGTGCAGCGAGGCCGGCACCGCGACGGTCGATTCCGGGGTCCAGTCGAGCATGTCCGGCGGCGCGTCGGCCTGCAGGCGCAGCACGTACTCGGCCTCGATCGCGCCGAAGCCGCCGACGAACACCGGCACCTGCGCCTGCGCGGGGGCGGGCACGCACTGGCGCGCATAGATCGGGCCGAGCAGGCGCTCGTCGCCGGAGGCGTCGCGCCGCTCGGGCGCGATGTAACCCACCTTCCAGCCGGCCACGCGGTCGGGCCAGCGGGCGATCGCCAGGTCCTGGACGCGGTAGGCCGCCACCAGGTCCTCTGGAATGGTCCCCGGGAAGCCGGGAAGACTGGCGCCACTCTGCCGCGCCTGGACGAAGGCCGCGGCGATCGCGGCGCCCGCCTGGTCCATGGTTGTCCGGATATCGCTGCTCAAGCCCCCTCCAGGTCGTCGAATGTTGCGGTGCAGATCGCCGCCGCCCGGATGCCCTTGTAAGGTAAACCGGTGTCATCTTCAACTTGCACTGCGGCAAACCGGTGGACAACGCGCCGCGCCGCACGCCGTCGTCATCGTCATGGAGCTTTCTGGATGCTTTCGATTCGCCGCTTCCTCGCCTGCCCCGGCGTGCTGGCCTGCCTGCTGGCCCTGGGCATCCCGGCCGTCTCCACCGCCGCCACGCCAGAAACGCAGCTCGCGTTCCCGGGCGCGCAGGGCTGGGCCGCGCATACCCCGGGCGGTCGCGGCGGGCAGATCCTGCGGGTGACCACGCTGGCCGCCGACGGCCCCGGTTCGTTCCGTGCCGCGGTGGAAACCAGCGGGCCGCGCATCGTCGTGTTCGAAGTGGGCGGGGTGATCGACCTGGGCGTACAGACCCTGCGCATCACCGAGCCCTACCTCACCATCGCCGGCCAGACCGCGCCCGCGCCCGGCATCACCCTGATCCGTGGCGGCATCGACATCGCCACCCACGACGTGATCGTGCGCCATCTCCGCGTGCGTCCGGGCGATGCGGGACAGCCGCTGCGCAGCGGCGTGGACTTCGATGCGATCTCCACCGTGCGCGCCGAGAACGTCATCGTCGACCACTGCTCGCTGACCTGGGGCACCGACGAGGGCCTGTCCTCGTCGGGTACGCGCTTCATCGAAGGCGGCCGCACGCTGGAGGATTTCCGCAACGGCACCTCGCGTCGCATCACCTTCAGCAACAACCTCATCGCCGAGGGCCTGGCCCACTCCAGCCATGGCAAGGGCGAGCACTCCAAGGGCACCCTGGTGCACGACCACGTGCAGGACATCCTGATCACCGGCAACCTGTACGCGCACAACTACGAGCGCAATCCGCTGTTCAAGGGCGGCGTGTCCGGCCAGGTGATCAACAACCTGATCTACAACCCCGGCGCGCGCGCGGCCCACTACAACCTGATCGCCGAGGAATGGCTGGGCCACGACTACGCCACCGGCACGATGGTCCTGCGCGGCAACGTGCTGCGCGCCGGCCCCGACACCCGCCAGCTCGCGCTGTTCATGGTCGGTGGTTCCGGCGACGTGGACTTGTTCATGGACGACAACCTGGCCGTGGACGTGATCGGCGAGCCGACCATCCCGGCGGTCGGCCGCTACACCACCGCGCCGGTCAAGGTGAACATGCTGCGCAAGGCGCCGGCGCTGCCGTTCGGAGTCGGCCTGCTGCCCTCGGCGCAGGTGCAGGACGCGGTGGTCGCCAAGGCCGGGGCCACGCCCTGGAACCGCGACCCGATCGACCGCCGCATCGTGGCCGACGTGATCGAGGGCCGCGGCCAGATCATCGACTCGCAGGACCAGGTGGGCGGCTACCCGCAGTACCCGATGACCCGCCGACCCTTCGTCGAGGCCGAATGGAACCTCGAGACGATGGAGCCGCTGGCCGGCTACCAGCGCGGCGAGCCGCTGCGCTGAAGGGCCGGGCGATGCGCGCCAGCCGTCGCGGCTTCCTCGGGCGCTCGGCGCTGGCGACCGCCGGCGCGCTGCTGGCCGGCGCCGTGCCGGCCGCGCCCTCCCCCGGCATCAGCCATGCGCGGCTGAGCGGCGGACGCGTGGCCGGCAGCCGCGAGGGCGGCGTCCACGTGTTCCGCGGCCTGCGTTACGGTGAGGACACCGCGCCGCGCCGCTTCCTGCCGCCGCTGCGGGCGCCCGCGTGGCGCGGCGTGCGCGCAGCCCACGAGTTCGGCGCGGCGGCGCCGCAGCGCGGGGCGGAGGGCCCGGGCAGCGAGGACTGCCTGTTCCTCAACGTCTGGACCCCGGCCCTGCGCGACGGCGGCCGGCGGCCGGTGCTGGTCTACCTCCATGGCGGCGGCTTCAACACCGGCTCGGGCAGCGATGCGCTGTACGACGGCACCCGCCTGTGCCTGCGCGGCGACGTGGTGGTCGTCACCCTCAACCACCGCCTCAACGCCTTCGGCTATCTGCATCTGGCAGCACTGCTGGGGCCGGACTATGCGGCCTCGGGCAATGCCGGCCAGCTCGACCTGGTCCAGGCCCTGGCCTGGGTGCGCGAGCACGCGGCCGAGTTCGGCGGCGACCCGGACAACGTGACCGTGTTCGGGCAGTCCGGCGGCGGCGCCAAGATCGCCACGCTGATGGCGATGCCGGCGGCGCGCGGCCTGTTCCACCGCGCCTGGACGATGAGTGGCCAGCAGGTCACCGCGGCCGGGCCGCGCGCGGCCACGCAGCGCGCACAGCGGCTGCTGCAGGCGCTGGACATCGCGCCTGGCGATGCGCGGGCGCTGCTCGCGCTGCCGGCGCAGGCCCTGCTCGAGGCCGCCACTACGCGCGACCCCTCCACGGTGGAGGACATGACCCTGTACCTGGGGCCGGTGATGGATGGTCTGGTGCTGCCGCGCCATCCGTTCTGGCCGGATGCGCCAGCGCAGTCTGCGGCGATTCCCATGGTGATCGGCAATACCCGCGACGAGACCCGCGCCTTCCTCGGCCACGATCCGGCCCACCACGCCCTGGACTGGGACAGCCTGCCCGCGCGCCTGCGCGAACAGCAGTACGTCGATATCGAGCCGGCCCTGGTGATCGCCGGCTACCGCCGGCTGTACCCGGACTACACGCCCAGCGAGGTGTTCTTCGCCGCGACCACGGCCGGGCGCTCCTGGCGCGGCGCGATCGAGGAACTGGAAGCGCGCGCGCGCGACGGCCATGCCAATACCTGGGCCTACCAGCTGGACTGGTATCCGCGCGAACTCGATCCGCAGGGGCGGATGCGCGCCTTCCACACGCTCGATATCGCGCTGGTCTTCGACAACATCGCGCAGGCCGGCGCGCCCACCGGCCGCAGCGCCGAGGCCGCACGCGTAGCCTCGGCCATGGCCGGTTCGCTGCTGGCCTTCGCCCGCAGCGGCGACCCGCGCACGGCGGCCACCGGCGACTGGGCGCCGTATTCGCTGGAGCGGCGGGAGACGATGGTGTTCGCGGCGCAGCCGGCGCTGCAGCACGATCCGCGGGGCGGCGAGCGCAGGCTCTACCGCACCGCGCCCTTCCTCCAGCGCGGCACGCTGTAACAGCCGCGCCGCCGCGCGCGCACCGGGCGCGGATCGCGGCACCCCGCGCCCGAGTGCGGCTCCAGCCGCGCTCGCGTCGCGACGCCTGCGCGCACGCGCCACGCAGTCCCATCCGGTCCCGGCACCACGCAAAAAGAAGGGGCCCGACAGGGCCCCTTCCCGACTGCAATGCAAGGCGCCGCGGCCGCAGCCGCGACGCCAGTCCCTCAGAACTTGTAGCGGAAGCCGACCATGTACTGGCGGCCGGTGTGGGTATAGGCGATCGAACGGTCGCCCTGGGTATCCATCCACATGTCCGTCCACTCGTCGGTCAGGTTCAGGCCCTCGAGCGAGATCGTCAGCCGGTCGGTCAGCGCATAGGACACCGAGGCATCGACGGTGGTGAACTCCGACGTGGCCTCGACATCGCTGCCCTCGCGACCCGGGATGGTGTTGACGAACTCGTCGCGGTAGGCCGCCGAGACGCGCGCCGAGAAGCGCCCGTCGTCGTAGTACAGCGTGGCATTCCACGCGTTCTCTGACAGGCCCACCATCGGCCCCTTCACCGTCGGCACGCCGGCCGAGTTGAGGTACTGGATGTCCGATTCCACCCAGGTGTAGTTCAGCTGCGCGCCGAGGTTCTGCGCCAGGCCCGGCAGGAAGGTGAAGGGCTGCTGGTAGCTGATCTCGTAGCCGCGCAGCTTGCCACCGGGGGTGTTGAGCGGCTGGTTGAAGGTGAACAGGTCGCTGGGGGTGGCGATGGTCCCGGCCAGCAGGTCGTTCGGCAGCCCCGAACTGCTGTAGGGACGCGTCTCGCGCGAAGTCTGGATGTAGCTGTCGATGTTCTTCTGGAACAGACCCAGCGACAGCAGGCCCTCCGCGCTGAAGTACCACTCCAGGTTCAGGTCCAGCGTCTTGGCGCGGAACGGCTCCAGGCGCGGGTTACCCGTCGTGACGGTGAAGGCGCCGCCCGAGGCGCTGACCGACGCGCCCGGGTTGAGGAAGCCGAGGTTCGGACGCGTCATCACTTCCGCGCCCGACAGCCGCACCACGAACTCCGGCGACAGTTCCGCGGCGAGGTTGAACGAGGGCAGCGTGTCGCTGTAGTTGTGCGAGACGCGGGTAGGCACCGGCACGCCGCCGACGAAGGACCAGCCGTCGCTGGTCAGGTCGGTATCGACCCGGCGCACGCCGACGTTGCCGCGCACCGGCACGTTGCCGATGTCGAAGTTGAAATCGCCCTGCACGTAGTAGCCCAGGCTGCGCTCGTTGACCGTGCGGTTGTTCGCCGCCAACGTACTCAGGTCGTCGTAGACCTGGTAGATGCCGCTGCCGTTGTGGATGCCGAGGGCGTTGTGGAAAGCGCCCACGTCCGGCACCAGCCAGCGGTTGGCGCCGATGCCGCTGATGCCGTAGGTGCCGAACTCGCGCAGCAGCCCGGCCAGCGCCTGGCTGCCGACCGCCGGAACGACCGTTTCGCTGGGACGGCGCCATTCCCTGGACTGGAACGTGTAGTCCTTGTGGTGCACGCCGCCCTTGAGGACGAGGTAGGGCGAGGCCGCCCAGTTGAAATCGACCTGGGCCGCGTCGTACTCGTTGCGCGTCCACTGCGGGCGCAGGCGCACTTCGGCCAGGGTCCAGCCGTTGGGGTCGAGCGGGTCGAAGTCGCCATAGCCGAACACCGGCAGGCGGCTGTTGCCGCGGTAGTCCCACGAATAACCATCGACGTCGAACTTGTCCATGATCACGGTCGTCTGGATCGGGTTGTCGTACGTCGAACGCACGTTGCCCACCAGCGCGCTCATCGAGAACGTGTCGCTGAAGCGGTGGCGCAGTTCCCAGCCCCACTGCAGGAAGTCGGTGGTCTGCTCGTCGTAGCGGCCCTCCGAACGGATGTCGACGTTGTCGAACACGCCGTAGACCAGGTTGCCCGCGCCGTCGATCACGCCGTCGCGGACGATCGTGTTCTGCTTGCCCGCGGCATTGGTGCGGCTGAAGGACACCGCGTTGATGTTGTCCTGATAGCGGTTGGCGTCGAAGCGCGCGTACAGCGCGTCGAAGTTCAACTCGGTGTCGGGGCTGGGCTTGAACTGCAGCGAGCCGGTGATGCCCACGCGCTCCTGGTCGTGCACGTAGACGTTGTAGCGCGGGATGCGCGGGTGGAACACGTTCGGATCCAGTGCGTCCTGGAACGGCGAGGCCGGGTTGAAGAAGTTCGTTCCGTTCTGCGCGGTCCACCAGCGCACCGAGTCCGAGCCTTCCTCGACCACCTTGCGGTCGGTGTAGGCCACCGACAGCAGGCCGCCGAGCTTGCCGTCGGCGAAGGTGTTGCTGATCAGGAAGGTGCCGCGCGGGTTGGCCTCCTCCAGCAGGTCGTTGTAGCCGACCTGGCCGCCCACCGCGAAGGTGTAGCCGTCGAAGTCGAAGGGACGCGCGGTGCGCAGGTCGACGGTGGCGCCGAGCGAGCCTTCCTCGATCTCCGCGGCCGATGTCTTGCGGACCACCAGCTGGCTGAAGAGTTCGGAGGCGAAGGTGTTGAAGTCGAAGCCGCGGCCACGGTTCACGCCGCCGGCGGTGTCGGTGCCGCCGCCGGTGGCCAGGGCCTCGATGCCGTTGATGCGCACGCGGGTGAACTGCGGACCGAGGCCGCGCACCGAGATGTTGCGGCCTTCGCCGCCGTCACGGGTGATGGACACGCCCGGGATGCGCTGCAGCGACTCGGCCAGGTTGAGGTCCGGGAAGTCGGCGATGTCCTCGGCGACGATGGCATCGACCACGCCCGCCTCGCCACGCTTGATGTCCAGCGCCTTCTCCAGGCTGGCGCGATAGCCCGTGACGATCATCGTGTCCAGTGTCTGCGCATCGCCGTCCGCGCCCTGGTCCGGCGTGGCGGCGTCCTGGGCCATCGCGGCCGGCGCCTGGAGCGCCAGGGCGATCGACAATGCCAGCAAGGTAACCGGTGTCTTTTTTCTAGCAAACGCGCCTTGCATACTCTCCCCTCCCGTGAAGGTCATCCCGGTGACGCGGTGGGAATGACGGTTGTATGGTGCGAATGGCAGCCGGTGGCCCCAATGACACCGCTGGTCAAAACACTACCAAAACCCTTCACTGCAAGCATGCTGCGCCGCAAAAGGCCCGGCGTGACCAGCCGCACAGAATCCTAGGAGTCGCCACATGTCCGGTCGTATCGCCTGTTTCGGAGAACTGCTGCTGCGCCTGGGCGCGCCCGGTCGCGAGCTGCTGCTGCAGTCGCCGCGGCTGGAGGTTGTCGTCGGCGGGGCCGAGGCGAACGTCGCCGTGTCGCTGGCGCGCTTGGGCCATGCGGTGGCGATGCTGGGCACCGTGGCCGACAACGCGCTCGGCCACGCAGCGCTGGGGGAACTGCGCAGGCACGGGGTGGACACCGCCCCGATGCGCCTGGCCGAGGGCCGGATGGGGCTGTACTTCCTCGCCACCGGCGCCGGCTACCGGCCCAGCGAAGTGCTCTACGACCGGGCCGGCTCGGCCTTCGCGAAAGCGGCCGCCGGGACCTACGACTGGCCCGCGCTGCTGCAGGGCGTGGGCTGGCTGCACGTTTCGGGCGTGACGCCGGCGCTCGGCCCGCAGACCGCGGCAGCGGCCGCCGACGCGGTGCGCGCGGCGGCGGCCGCAGGCGTCAGGGTCTCGTTCGACGGCAACTTCCGCCCCAGCCTGTGGGCCGCCTGGGGCGCGGACCCTGCCCCGCTCCTGCGGCCGCTGCTGGACGGCGCCGAGATCGCCTTCGCCGACCACCGCGACGTGGACGTGGTGCTGGGCGCGGACGCGGCCGAGGCCGACCTGCCGCACGCCCAGCGCTTCGCGCGCGCGGCCAGCCGCGCCTTCGAGACGTTCCCGCGGCTGGCCCGCATTGCCTGCACCACCCGCGCCCAGAGCAGCGTGGAGGCGCATGCGCTGGGCGCGCTGATGGCGACCCGAGATGGCCAGCTGCACCAGATCGAACCGCGCGGACTGCCGGGCATCGTCGACCGCATCGGCGGCGGCGACGCGTTCGCCGCCGGCGTGCTGCACGGCCTGGCCTCGGGCTGGGACGACGAGGACAGCCTGCGCTTCGGTCATGCCGCCGGCTGCCTGAAGCATTCGGTGCCGGGCGATTTCAACCTCTGCGGCAGCGACGAGGTGATGGCCCTGGTGCGCGGCGAACGTCTCGACGTCAAGCGCTGAGCGGACCGCGGGGCCTGGCCGGGGCGGCCGCGACGGCGTGCTGCCGCCGCGGCCGGGCGGGCCTCAGAGCCCGCAGAAGCAGTGCGCCAGCACGGAACCAGGCGCGCCGTCGCGCGGCTTGAGCACCTGCTCGAGCAGGCGCACGTCCTGTTCGGCCTGCGGCAGCGCCTGCGAGAGCAGGCCGCGCGCGAACTGCGAATCGCGCAGCCAGGCCTGGCCGATGCGGCCCTGCACGATGCCGGTGAAGAACTTCTCGAACGGCGTGGCCTGGCGCTCGATGTAGCGCGTGCGCCAGTCGCCCGGCTCGCCGAGTTCGGCGCGCGCGGCAGCGTCCGCGATCGCCGCCTGGAGCCCCCCGAACTGGTCGACCAGCCCGCGTTCCATGGCCTGGGCACCGGTCCACACGCGTCCCTGGGCGACCGCGTCGATCTGCTCGGGCGTGCGCCCGCGCCCGGCGGCGACCCCGCCGATGAAGTCGCGGTAGCCCTTCTCGATGTAGGACTGCAGCACCTGCCCGGCTTCGGGCGAAAGCGGGCGCGCCAGGTCGAAGGCGCCGGCCATGGGCGTGGTCGCCACGCCGTCGGTATGCACGCCGATCTTGGCCAGCGCGCGCGGAATGGTGGGGATCAGCCCGAAGATGCCGATCGAACCGGTGATGCTGGACGGATCGGCATAGATGCGGTCGGCATCCATGCTGATCCAGTAGCCGCCCGAGGCGGCCACGTCGCCGAACGAGGCCACCACCGGCTTGCCGGCGGCCTTGAGCGCGACCACTTCGCGGCGGATCAGCTCGGAGGCGAACACCGCGCCGCCCGGCGAGTTGACCCGCAGCACCACCGCGCGTACGTCCTCGTCGTCGCGCGCCTCGCGCAGCAGGGCCGCGGTGGATTCGCCACCCACCCGTCCGGGCGGCTGGCGGCCGTCGATGATCTCGCCCTCTGCCACCACCACCGCCACCTGCGGACGCGGATCGGCCGTTCGCACCGGCCCTTCGGCACGGCGCAGGTACTCCAGGAAGCCGACCTGGCGGAAGCCGCCCTGCGCGTCCTCGTCGGCCTCGCCGCGCTCGGCCAGCAGGTCCTCGACCTGTTCCAGCGTGCGCAGCCCGTCCACCAGCTTCTGCTCGACCGCGTAGCGGGCCGGGTCGCCGCCGACGGCGGCGATGCCGGCCGGCAGGTTGTCGATGCCCGCCGAGAGCGCCGCCGGCGTGGTCCCGCGCAGCCGCGCGACATCGGCCAGGTAGCGCTGCCAGACATCGCCGCGCCAGAACAGGTCCGCTTCCTTGGACTCGGGCGAGGCGTCGTCGCGCACGAAGGGTTCGGCGGCGGACTTGTACTGGCCAACCTTGAACAGGTGCATGTCCACGCCGAGCTTGTCCTCCAGTCCCTCGCGGTAGAACTGGCGGTAGCCGCTCAGGCCCAGCAGCAGGATCTCGCCCTGCGGGTCGAGGTAGACCTCGTCGGCGTATGCGGCCAGCAGGTACTGCGCCTGGCTGAAGCGCTCGCCGAAGGCGACGACCTGCTTGCCCGAGTCGCGCAGCGCCTGGATCGAGGCGCCGATCTCGCGGATCGAGGCGAAGCCCGAGAAGCCCATGCGGTCCACCCGCAGCAGCACGCGCTCGATGTTGGGGTCCTGGCGCGCCGAATCCAGCACGGCCAGCACGTCGCGCAGCTGCACCTCGGCCGGCCCCTGGCCGAAGCTGGCCTGCAGCGAGCGGCTCATCGGGTCGGAGGTGTACTGCTCCACCAGCGTCGCCTCCGGCGCGAACACCAGCGTGGTGCGCTGCTCCAGCGGCGCCAGGCCACGGTTGCCGCCGGCCACCGCGATCAGGATGAGCAGCAGCAGGAAGAAGAACAGCAGGTTGAGGATCAGGCGCCGGACGAAGTTCATGCCGTCCCAGATGCCGATCAGGGCGCGTGCGACGGGGCCGCGCTTGGAAGCTTGACTCATGGGGATTGCTCGGGTTTCCGGAGACTAAGGTTACCTGCCCGGAGGCAGGGGTTTCATGCGTCGTTCGTCACCGGGACCGCAGGCAGGGCGGCGCTGCGGCTGCTGCGCGCCAGGCGCCAGGCCATCAGCACCGCGGCCACCAGCAGCCCGGCGATCAGCCCCAGCCACATGCCCCTGGGCCCCCAGCCCAGTCCCAGGCCGAGGCCGGCGCCCAGCGGCATGCCCACGCCCCAGTAGGCGAATGCGGCGATGAACATCGGTACGCGGGTGTCCTTGAGCCCGCGCAGCGCCCCGGCCGACAGCACCTGCACCCCGTCGGGGAACTGGAAGGCCGCGGCGAACAGCAGCAGCGTGCCGGCCAGCGAAGCCACGGCCAGGTCGTGGGTGTAGATCGCGGCGATGGCATCGTGCCAGCCCAGCAGCACCGCCGCCGAGGTGGCCTGCGCCGCCAGCACCAGCGCCAGGCCGGCCAGCGCCGCGCGGCGCACGCCCGGCGAGCCGAGGCCGGCGCCGACCGCATGGCCGACGCGCACCGTGGTCGCCTCGGCCAGCCCGAAGGGCACCATGAAGCACAGCGTGGCGACGTTGATCGCGATCTGGTGGGCGGCCACCGGCAGTTCGCCCAGACGCCCGATCAGCAGCGCGGTGGCGATGAACAGCCCGCCCTCCATCGCCACCGTGACCCCGATCGGCAGGCCGGTGCGCAGCAGGCCGCCGATCGCCTTCCACGACGGCGGGTCAAAGCGCGCGAACAGCCGCAGCGCCTCGAACCGGCGCGCCCGCGCCAGGTAGACCAGGAAGCCGGCCACCTGCAGCCACATCATCGTCGCCGAGGCCAGGCCAAGCCCGCCGGCGCCCATTTCGCGGAAGCCGAAGGCGCCGAAGGTCATCGCATAGCCCAGCGGCAGCAGGACCAGCAGCCCGCCGAAGCCGAAGGCCATGGTCGGCAGCGTCCAGTGCAGGCCGTCGCACAGGTAGCGCATGCAGAAATAGAGCGTCAGCGCGGGGATGCCCCAGCGGATCGCCTGCAGGAAGGCCGCCGCGGCCGGGCGCACCTCCGGCGCGATTCCCATCGGGGCGAGCGCGTGCACCGACAGCGTCAGCAGCACGAACAGCAGTGCGCCCAGCGCGACCGACAGCCACAGCGCCTGCCGGAACAGCGGCCCGATCTCGGCGCGGCGTCCGGCGCCGTCGAGTTGCGAGACAGAGGGAGGCAGCGCCATCAGCGTGCCCATCGGCACCATCATCGGCAGCCAGAACATCGCCGTGCCCACCGCCACGCCGGCCAGGGTATTGGTGCCATGGCGCCCGGCGATGACGTTGTCGACGAAGCCGATCAGGCCCGTCGCCAGGTGGCCGGCCACCAGCGGCGCGGCGAGCAGGGCGGTGTTGCGCACTTCGCTGCGGAAGCGCACGGGCGGGAGGGACGCGGACATGGGCGGGGGATGCGGACTGCGGCCGGCAGCGATCCACTATCGCGCGCTGGCGCCGGGTCGGCTGCGGCCGCTATCTTACCCGCTGCCGGGAGGCGTCTTCGAGGGGCAACGGCCGGACGCGACGGGCCGGGCAGCGCCGGTCCACGGCCGATCCATGCAGTTCCGACCTTGCCGAGGGAGCGTCCACCGATGGAGACCCCGCAACCGACGCCGGCCGCTCCGGCGGACGCCGCCCGCTGCGCCAATTGCGGCCTCGCGCTGCTGGGCGAGTACTGCTATGCCTGCGGACAGCCGGTCAAGGGGCTGGTGCGCCACTTCTCCAGCGTGGTCGGCGACGTGCTCGACAGCCTGTTCAGCTGGGACTCGCGCACCCCGCGCACGCTGTGGCCGCTGCTGGTGCGCCCCGGCTTCCTGACCCGCGAGTACTTCGACGGGCGCCGGATCCGCTACGTCAGCCCGGTGCGCCTGTTCTTCTTCATCGCGGTGCTGACCTTCTTCGTCGGCCGCCTGACCCTGAACTTCGGGCTCGACGGCACCGTGCAGCTCGGCGGCGATTCTGGCATCGAGACGGCTCGCAACATCGTCGAGGTGGAGCAGGCGCGCGACCTCGCCCTGGCGCGGCTGGAAAGCGCGCGCGGCGATGTCGCCGGCCAGGGCGGCAACGTGGGCCGGGCCGCCGATGCGGCGCTGCGCGCCACGAAAGAAGCCCTGAACGCGCAGGCGCGGGAGCGTATCGAGGCCTTCCGCCAGTCCGAACGCAGCGGCGGGCCGCCACCGGTGCCGCGCCTGCATCGCCTGCAGTTCGGCCAGGAGCCCTGGGATCCTCAGGCCAATCCGGTGCGGATCGACTCGCTGCCCGGCTTCGCCAACGACTGGATCAACCGCCAGGTCGCGCGCGTGCAGCGCAACGTCTCGCGCCTGCGCGAGGACCCCGAACTGTTCAAGGACGCCGTGCTCGGCGCGGTGCCCTCGACCCTGGCGGTGCTGCTGCCGCTGTTCGCGCTGATGCTCAAGCTGGCCTATCTGTTCCGGCGGCGGCTGTACATGGAGCACCTGATGGTGGCCCTGCACAGCCACGCCTTCATGTGCCTGGCCCTGCTGCTGCTGTTCGTGGTGATGGGCGTGAAGGACCTGGCGGCCCCGGCGGGCGCGGCGGCGCGGCTGGGCTTCAGCCTGGCCGAGGCCGCGATCTGGATCTGGATGCCGCTCTACCTGCTGCTGATGCAGAAGCGCGTGTACGCGCAGGGCTGGCCGATGACCGTGCTGAAGTTCGGCGTGATCGGCGTGCTGTACTCGATCCTGCTCGGTTTCGGCGCGGCCTTCACCACGATTGCCAGCCTGGTCTGGATGTAGCTCAGGGCGCCACGCGCTGGCGCAGCCATTGCGCCCGCTGCGCGGGCGGCTGGGCGAGCAGGGCCTGGCGCAGCGCTTCGCGGTCCTGCGGCGGCGTGCGCTGGGCCAGCACCGCCAGATCCTCGCGCGCCTGCGCCGGCAGCGCGCGCAGCGCCTGCAGGGTGGCATCGCGCTGCTGCGGCGGCACCTGGGCGAACAGCGCGTGCAGCCGCGGCCAGTCCGCGCCCAGGGTCGGGCCGAGCAGCCAGCCACGGGCGATGCCCGCGTCGAGCATGTCGAAACGCGAACGCAGCAGTTGCTGCTCGGCCACCGGCAGCGCGCGCCAGGCCTCGTGGGCGTCGCGCATGCGCGCGCGTTCCTGCGCCGGCAGCGCCTGCCAGGCCGCCCAGGCCTCGCGACGCTCGCGCCGCATCGATTCGGGCAGTGCCTCCCAGGCTTCGAGCCGGCGCCGCAGGGCGTCGGCCTGCGCCGGCTCCAGCGCGGCCAGGCGCGCGTCCGCGCCCTCGCGCGGCTGCGCGGCCGTTGCCCCGGCCAACAGGAGCAGGACCAGCCATCCGCAGGCGCAGGATCTAGCGCGGCGCATCGGGCAGCTCCCTGGAGGCGGCGTCGGCATCGACGTCGGTGATGACCGGCGGCTCGGGCAGGCGGCCATCGCGCGCGAGTTCGAGCACCAGCCAGGCATCGAAGGCCGGGTCGGCATCGTCGGGGAACGCGCCTGTGGCCTGGTCGATGAGCAGGCCCAGGTCGCGATGCCCGGCCAGCGACGCGGGCCCGGCGCGCGCCGCCGGACTCGCCGGTGGCGGCAGTTCCTCGATGCGGATGCTGCCATCCCCACCCGCCTGCGTGGCGGCGCCGGCACCGGGCCACCACCAGGTGGCGGCGAGCGCGCCCGCGGTCAGGGCGATCACGGCAACGGTCGCCGGCCACAGCCAGCGCGGACGCCGGCGTGCCGCGGTCGACCGGGGCGGGGCGGCAGGCCGCGGGCGCAGGCCCTCGCGCAGCATGGCGATGGTTTCAAGGCGTTCGGCCGGCACCGCCCGCACCGCCAGCTGCGCCGCCTGGGAAAGTTCGCGCCAGGCCGCGGTGTCGGGGCTGCCGTCGCCGCTGCGCGGCAGGGCCCGCTGCAAGGCGAGGCGGTAGCTGGGCCGGGCGATCCCGAGTACAGCGGCGGCATCGGATTCGGCCAGCCCCGCCACCACCCGCAGCAGGAGCGCGGCACGCGGGCCACCCGCCAGGGCGGCGACCTCGGCCGGCACGTCGCCGACCGGAGCACCGGCGTTGCGCAGCTGGGGCGCGGCCAGGAGCATCGCCCAGAACCGGCGCGGCCAGTCGGCGAAGGGGACCGACGGGGCGACCCTGGCGAACTCGCGCAGCGTGGCCGCCAGGGCGGCATCTCCGTTGACGGGGTCGCCGCCCTGCCAGTGCGCGAACACCACGCCGCGGCGTTCGACGCCGCGCAGGAAGGCGGTCAGGGCAACTCGTGCCGCAGCGGGGTCGTTCAAGGCAGGCAAACCGTCCACGGACCCGGGGGCGGTCCGTCGCGCGCCATCATACGGCGTGGCCCGCCCCCTCTGCCGGACTTGACGATTGTCTCATCTGCCGCTCCATCGCCGGCCCGCAGGGCTGATGTTGTGCACATGCGTCGCCAAACTGTCACACGGGCCGGCATGTGAAGCCCGCTGGCCGTTGTGAAGGCTTTGTTTCACGGTCAAGCACTTGATTTACCAAGACAAATACCGATTGGTGATTTTTTAGCCAAGCCACGCTTTCACGCTTGTGGCGGTGCCGGAACGGGCTGCAAAAGCGCTTCATGCACAGACTTATCCACACAAATTGTGGATAAGGCGAAATCCCTTCCGCACCATCGACTTGCGCGACCAACGTCGGGCTCCACGCAAGTAGCGCACGCAACTGCACGGACCGGCCCGCGGCGCAGTCGCTAGACTTCCGCGGTGCCGCACCCCGCCCCCACCACCATCCTGCGCGTTGCCCTGCCGCTGCCTCCGCTGCGCCTGTTCGACTACGCCCCGCCCGCCGGCCACGTGCCCGGCCCGGCGGATGTCGGCTGCCGCGTGCGGGTGCCGTTCGGGCCACGCGAACTGGTGGGGGTGGTGGCCGAGGTCGGAACCCCCGATCCTGCCGCCGACGGCCGCCTGCGCCCGGCACTGGCGCTGCTGGACGCCGAGCCGCTGCTGCAGGGCGAGTTGCTCCGCTCGCTGCAGTGGCTGGCCCGCTACACCCATGCCCCCCTTGGCGAGGTGCTGGCCACCGCCCTGCCGGCCGCCCTGCGCCGCGGCGAACCGCTGCCCGACACCCACGCCTGGGCCTGGCGCCTGACCGAAGCCGGGACGGCGGCCCTGCCCGGGCTACGCCGAGGCACCCGTCCGCGGCGACTGGCCGAGCTGCTGGCGGATGCGACGCGGAGCGAGGATTCCCTGGCCGACGCGCTGGAGGACTGGCGGGCCGCGGCCCGCGCCCTGGAGCGGCGCGGCCTGGCCGAGCGGGTCGCCGTGCCCGCCTCGCAGCTGGCCCCCGACCCGCAGCCCGGACCTGAGCCCAACCCCGAGCAGCAGATCGCCATCGACGCGCTGGGCACCGCCCGGGGATTCGCGCCGATGCTGCTGGACGGGGTGACCGGCAGCGGCAAGACCGAGGTCTACCTGCACGCCATCGGCGACTGCCTGGCGCGCGGACGCCAGGCACTGGTGCTGGTGCCGGAGATCGGCCTGACCCCGCAGCTGCTGGCGCGGTTCCGCGCGCGCCTCGGGGTGCCGGTGCACGCCACCCACTCGGGCCTCAACGACGCCGAGCGCGCGCGCACCTGGGCCGCCGCCTGGCGCGGCGAGGCGCGGGTGGTGGTCGGCACGCGCTCGGCGGTGTTCACGCCCCTGCCCGAGGCCGGGCTGATCGTGATCGACGAGGAACACGACGGCAGCTACAAGCAGCAGGACGGCATCCGCTACCACGCCCGCGACTTCGCCCTGGTGCGGGCCAAGGCGCTGGAGGTGCCGGTGCTGCTGGGCAGCGCCACGCCGTCGCTGGAAAGCCTGCACAACGCCGGCGCGGGGCGCTACGGCTACCTGCGGCTGTCGCGCCGCGCCGGGGACGCGCAGCCGCCGGCGGTGCGCGTGATCGACGTGCGCAAGCGCCTGCTCGAGGCCGGCCTGTCCGGCCAGATGCTCGATGCGATCCGCGCCGCGCTCGACGGCGGCGGCCAGGTGCTCGTGTTCCGCAACCGCCGCGGCTACGCCCCGGTGCTGCTGTGCCACGACTGCGGCTGGAGCGCGCAGTGCCCGCGCTGCAGCACCCCCGAACACGGCCGGCCGATGACCGTGCACGCCCACGGCCGGCGCCTGCAGTGCCATCACTGCGGACTGCGCAAGCCCGCGCCACAGGCCTGCCCGGACTGCGGCGGCCTGGCGCTGCAGCCGCAGGGCGCGGGGACCGAGCGCATCGAGGAGGCGCTGGTGGCGAGGTTCCCCGACGTTCCGGTGCTGCGCATCGACCGCGGCAGCACCCAGCGCCGCGACGGCCTGGAAAAGCTCCTGTCCGAACTCGGCGACCGCCCGGGCATCCTGATCGGCACCCAGATGCTGGCCAAGGGCCACGACCTGCCCGACCTGAGCCTGGTGTGCGTGGTGGGCGTGGACGAGGGCCTGTTCTCGGCCGATTTCCGCTCGCACGAGAAGCTGGCGCAGCTGCTGATCCAGGTGGCCGGGCGTGCCGGTCGCGCGCGCCGGGCCGGCGAGGTGATGCTGCAGACCCACCACCCGGACCATCCGCTGCTGGCGCGGCTGATCACGGGCGGCTATCCGGCCTTCGCCGGCGACGAGATGGCGCAGCGTGAAGCCGCGGGCTTTCCGCCCTATGCGCACCTGGCCCTGCTGCGCGCCGAGGCCCAGCAGGCGCAGGCGCCACAGGATTTCCTGCAGGCCGCGCGGCGCACCCTTGAGCCCGACCGCGGCCGCGCCCGCGCCGCCGATACGGAACTGTCGATCAGCGGCCCGATGCCCGCGCCGATGCCACGCCGCGCCGGCATGCATCGCGCCCAGCTGTTGCTGCTGGCGCCCTCGCGGCGCGTGCTGCACGCCGCCCTGCAGGCGGCGATGCCGGCGATCCATGCCCTGCCCGAGGCACGCAAGGTGCGCTGGTCGCTGGACGTGGACCCGGCCGACCTCTACTGAGCCGCCGGCGCGGCCTTGCCCGGCCTGCGCCGGCGCCGCGCCTCGGTGCGCGGCCGTTCGCGCACCAGCACCTTCTGGCCCTCGCGGCGCACCTCGAACAGGTCCACCGCCTCGATCAGCGCGCTCAGGCTGCGGTAGCCGTAGTTGCGCGGGTCGAACGAGCCCTGGTTGCCCAGGTGGCTGCCCACCCCGCCCAGGTGCGCCCAGCCCTCGTCGTCGGCGACCGCGGCCACCGCGCCGCGCAGCTGGTGGGCCAGCGCCTGGTCGCGCTTGAGCTCGCCCGAGGTCTGCGGCCGCACCTGGTCGTCGGCCACCTCGCCCTCGTCGCCCAGCTTTTCCAGGTAGAGGAAGGTCGAGCAGGCCTTCACGAACGGCACCGGCGTCTGCTTCTGGCCGAAGCCGTAGACCGCGTAGCCGTCGTTGCGCAGCCGCATCACCAGCGGGGTGAAGTCGGCATCGCTGGAGACGATCGCGAAGCCGTCCAGGGTGCGCGCGTACATCAGGTCCATGGCGTCGATCACCATCGCCATGTCCGAGGCGTTCTTGCCGGCCGAGTAGGCGAACTGCTGGATCGGGCGGATCGCGTACTCGTGCAGCACCTTCTCCCAGCCCTGCAGGTTCTGGCTTTTCCAGTTGCCGTAGGCGCGGCGCACGTTGACCACGCCGTGGCGCGCCACCTCGTTGAGGATCGCGTCGATCTTCGCCGCCGGGGCGTTGTCCGCATCGATCAGCAGGGCGATGCGCTTCTCGCTGTCGGCCATGTCCGTTCCTGTCTTCCGTACTGCGCTCAGGTTAGCGCGGCCGCCGGCCGTTCGCACTGAAACCAAGGCGGCAGCGCGCCTGCGGATGCGCGACAATGCCGGTCCCCGCCGTTGCCAGACCGAAGCCGACATGCCGACCCAGCTCGAACAGCTCCGCGCCCTGTCCACCGTCGTCGCCGACACCGGCGATATCGACGCCATCGCCCGCTTCAAGCCGATGGACGCCACGACCAACCCCTCGCTGCTGCTCAAGGCCGCCTCGCTGCCGGCCTACGCGTCGCACCTGGAGCAGGCCGTGGGCGGCGCCGCCGGCAGCGGCGAGGCGAAGGTGGCCGACGCCGGCGACCGCCTGTCGGTGGCGATCGGCTGCGAGATCCTCAAGCTCATCCCGGGCCGCGTCTCCACCGAGGTCGACGCGCGGCTGAGCTTCGACACCGAGGCCACGGTGGCCAAGGCGCACCGCCTGGTCGAGCTGTACGACCAGGCCGGCGTGGGCCGCGACCGCCTGCTGATCAAGATCGCCTCGACCTGGGAAGGCATCCGCGCGGCCGAACGGCTCGAGCGCGAAGGCATCCACTGCAACCTCACCCTGCTGTTCTCCTTCGCCCAGGCCGTGGCCTGCGCCGAGGCCGGCGTCTTCCTGATCTCGCCCTTCGTCGGGCGCATCCTCGACTGGCACCTGGCCAACGGCATGGACAAGCCGGCCACGCCGCAGGACGACCCGGGCGTGCAGTCGGTCACCCGCATCTGGCAGTACTACAAGCAGCACGGCTACCAGACGGTGGTGATGGGCGCGAGCTTCCGCAACACCGGCGAAGTGCTGGCGCTGGCCGGCTGCGACCGCCTGACCATCTCGCCCGACCTGCTCGCCGCGCTCGAACAGTCCGACGCCGCGGTCGAGCGCGCGCTCGTCGCCAGCGGCGAGGCGCCCGGCGCGGTCACCGCGCTGGACGAGGCGCGGTTCCGCTGGGAACACAACGAGGACGCGATGGCCACCGAGAAGCTGGCCCAGGGCATCCGCAACTTCGCCGCCGACCAGCGCAAGCTCGAGGCGCAGCTGTCGAAGATGCTGGGCTGATCGCGCGCCGCGTGACGACGGCTTTCATCGTCGTCGCCGCGGCGTGGACGGCCCGGCGGTGCGCGCGGTCTAGACTGCGCGCATGCAGCAGGCGCTTCCCCATGTGGTGATCGTCGGCGGCGGTTTCGCCGGCCTGGCCGCCGTGCGCGCGCTGCGCTCGGCGCCGGTGCGCATCACCCTGATCGACCGCGGCAACCACCACCTGTTCCAGCCGCTGCTCTACCAGGTGGCGACGGCGGGGCTGTCGGCGCCGGACATCGCCGCGCCGCTGCGCCAGATCCTGCGGCGGCAGAAGAACGTGCTGGTGCGCATGGCCACGGTGGCGCGGATCGAGCCCACCGATCGCCGCCTGGAACTGGCCGACGGCGAGCGGGTGGACTTCGACTACCTGTTGCTGGCCAGCGGCTCAACCCACGCCTACTTCGGCAACGACCACTGGGCCGCGCACGCGCCCGGACTCAAGACGCTCGACGACGCGCTCGACCTGCGCCGGCGCCTGCTGCTGGCCTTCGAGCGCGCCGAAGCGGCGAGCGACCCGGCCCAGCGCGATGCCTGGCTGAGCTTTGCGGTCGTCGGCGGCGGACCCACCGGCGTCGAACTGGCCGGCACGCTGGCCGAGATCGCGCGCCACACCCTGCAGGGCGAGTTCCGCAACATCGATCCGGCGCGGGCGCGGGTGCGCCTGGTCGAGGCCGGACCGCGCGTCCTGGCGAGTTTCGACGAAGACCTGTCGCAGCGCGCGCGCGAACAGCTCGAACGCCTTGGCGTGGACGTGGCCACCGGCGAGGCGGTGGAGGAGATCACCGCCGAAGGCTACCGGCTCGGCGGCCGCTTCGTGCCGGCGCGCACCGTGGTCTGGGCGGCCGGGGTGGCCGCCTCGCCGCTGGGACGCTGCCTGGACGTGCCGCTCGACCGCGCAGGACGCATCGAGGTCGAACCCGACCTCTCGATCCGCGGCCACCCCGCTATCTTCGCCGCCGGGGACTTGGTGAGCCTGGCGCGCGAGGACGGGCGACCGGTGCCCGGCGTGGCGCCGGCCGCCAAGCAGATGGGCCGGCACGCCGCGGGCATGATCCGCGCGCGCCTGCAGCAGCGTCCGTCGGCGCCGTTCCGCTATCGCGACTCCGGCAACCTCGCCACCATCGGACGCATGGCCGCGGTGGTGGAGATGGGCGCGCTGCGCTTTTCCGGCGTGCTGGCCTGGTGGTTCTGGCTGCTCGCCCACCTGTTCTTCCTGGTCGGTTTCCGCAACCGTTCGGTGGTGCTGCTCAACTGGTCGGTGGCGTACTGGACCCACCAGCGCGCGGCGCGGATCATCCTCGGTGGCGACGACCGCGATACGAGATAACGTCACACCGTAAGCTCGCCATGCGCGTGCATCATGCGCCTCCGCGCTGGGCTAGGATGGCGCGTCCCCCGTCCCGAGCCGCGCATGATCGACGTCCCCATGCACAACCTGCTGGTCGCACTCGCCGTCACCACGGTGGCGGGGCTGGCCACGGGCTTCGGCGGGCTGCTGGTGTTCGCGTCGAAGGGGCCCAATGCGCGCGTGCTGGCCTTCGGCCTGGCCTTCGCCGGTGGTGCGATGGTGTACGTATCGCTGGGCGAGATCCTCACCAAGTCGATCGCCTCGTTCACCGCGCAGTTCGGCGACCGCCTCGGCTTCACCTGGGGCACGCTGTCGTTCCTGGCCGGCGTGATGCTGATCGTGACCATCGACCGCCTCGTGCCCAACCCGCACGAACGCCTCGAGGTCGACGACCCCTACTTCCGCGAACACAACCGCGACTACATCAAGCGCGTGGGCCTGCTGACCGCGGTCGCGATCACCGCGCACAACTTCCCCGAAGGCCTGGCCACCTTCTTCGCCACGCTCGAGAACCCCGGCGTCGGCCTGCCGCTGGCCTTCGCGATCGCGATCCACAACATCCCCGAGGGCATCGCGATCGCGGTGCCCGTGTACTTCGCCACCAACAACAAGGCCTATGCCTTCATCGCCTGCCTGGTGTCGGGCCTGGCCGAGCCCTTGGGCGCGATCATCGGCTACGTGCTGCTGCGGCCGTTCCTGTCGGACGCGATGTTCGGCGCGGTGTTCGGCCTGATCGCCGGCGTCATGGTGTTCCTGGCCCTGGACGAACTGCTGCCGGCGGCCAAGCGCTACGCCAAGGGCCACGAAACCGTGTACGGGCTGGTCTCGGGCATGGCCGCGCTGGCGATCAGCCTGGTGCTGTTCAAGTGGTGAGCGCGCCCTAGCGGCGGGCCGCGTCGCGACCCGGGTGCGGATCGGCCGATCCGCACTTCGCGCCGTCCGGTTCCGCGTCCGGTCCCGCCGATCGCGACGACAACGCCCGCCGCGACCCGCAGCCTCGCTCCATCGTCCGATGGAGAACGCCCTTGCGCCTCAGTCCCGCCGTCCTCGTGTCCCGCTCGCTGCAGGCGCTGTTCTCGCTCGCCTGCCTGGGAACGGCCGCCTACGCCTTCGCCTACCTGTTCATGCGCTATCGCGGCGGCGACCCGTTCGCAGCGAGTTTCGCCGCCTCTGGCTGGGACGTCCCGGCACATTTCTTCGGCGCCGGCCTGGCATTGGCGCTGGTGCCGCTGCAGCTGAGCACCGGCGTGCGCCGGCGCTGGCCGGCGCTGCATCGCATCGGCGGGCTGCTGTCGGTGGCCGCGATCCTGGTCGGCGGCGTGTCCGGCCTGTCGCTGGCGCAGCACGCGCAGGGCGGCTGGCCGAGCCGGATGGGCTTCAGCCTGCTGGCGCTGCTGTGGCTGGGCGCGACCGGGAACGGGCTGCGGCTGGCGATCCTCGGCCAGTACGCCCGCCACCGGCGATGGATGGCCTACAGCATGGCCCTGACCGCGGGAGCGGTGTCGCTGCGGGTGATGCTGGCCGTCGGCACCGGGATCCTGCAGTTGCCTTTCATGGCGACCTACGTCAGCGTGGCCTGGGCGAGCTGGCTGCTCAATCTGGCGCTCTGCGCCGGCTGGCTGTGGTGGTCGGACCGGCGCCCGCCGGGGCCGGCGGACCATCTGCCGACCGCGCATGGCGGGTCCGGAATGCGCTGGGCGTTTCGCCGGCCAGGCGCTTGAACGCGGTATTGAAGGTCGACTTCGAGGTAAATCCCGCGTCGTAGGCGAGTTCGAGGATGCTGCGGCTCTCGGCCGGATCGGCCAGCCGCTCGCGCACCGCGGCGATGCGATGGCGGTTCACGTAGTCGTAGAAGTTGCCGCCGAGCCGCCGGTTGATGACCTCGGACACCAGGTATTCGGGATAGCCGCTGCGCTGGGCCAGCCGGGCGATGCCAAGCACCGGGTCGCGGTACAGCGCCTGGCCGTCCATCAGCGCCCCCAGCCGCGCCTCGACATCGCCGTAGCGCGGGTCCTCCCCCGCGACTGCGGCCGACGCCCTCCCCGGCGCAGCAGCGTCCGCTGCGTCGGAGTGCCACGGCATCGCCGGCAGCGGCTCGGCGAGCGGCGGCTGGCCCAGGCTGAACCAGCCGACGAGGCACACCCAGCCCGCGACGGCGGCGTAGATCAGGCGGTCGTCCACGCCTGGCAGTTCGGCGACCGCGTGCAGCGCCGCGATGCCCCAGATCACGCACTGGCAGGCGGCCATCGCCACCAGCCAGCGCAGCGGAAGGCGATCCGCGTCCGAGCGCCGCTGGCGCAACCAGCGCTGGTAGCGCTGGATCTGGTGCACGCCCGCGGCCAGATACGCCAGGGCGAACGAGAACAGCACCGGGTCGAACCACGCCAGGGCCCAGTCGCCGCTGGCCGACAGCGCGGCGCCGCTGAGCCAGCGCCAGGCCATCCACGCCAGCATCAACAACAGGCCGGTCGCATGCACGAGGTCGCGCCACCGCGGTGCCCGACCGGTCACCAGGGTGCGCACGTAGAGGAAGAACAGCGGCGCGTAGGCGAAGGGCAGCAGCCGCAGCACGCGGAAGGCCGGAGCCAGCGAAACGTCGCCGGTGGCCATGTAGGCGGCCTTGATCGCGAGGTCGAACGCGACCAGGGCCAGCCAGGCGGCGAGCACGCGGTTGGCCGCCGCGTTGGCGGGGCGTCGCCACAGCGCCGGCGCGAGCATGGCCGCCTGCGCGGCCCCGATCGCGTACAGGACGATCCAGGTTCCCATCGTTGCGCCGTGATGCCGCGGGCCGGGCGGCACAGGGTAACCGCGCCCGCACGAAAAAGCCCGGCCGGAGCCGGGCTTTCTGGGAGAGCGACGCCAAGCCGGATCAGGCCGCGAACAGCGCCTTCATCTTCTTCAGCGCGTTGGCCTCGACCTGGCGGATGCGCTCGGCCGACACGCCGTACTCGTCGGCCAGTTCCTGCAGCGTGACCTTGCTGTCGGCATCGAGCCAGCGGCGTTTGATGATGTCGCGCGAGCGCGCATCCAGGCGGGTCATGCCTTCGCGCAGCAGTTCCAGCTGACTGTCCTCGCTGTCCATGCGCTCGTAGGCCTGGGCCGGATCCTCGTCGTGCGAGATCAGGTAGGCCGCCGGCGCGGGCGGCGCGTGGTCGTCGTCCTCGTCCGAAGGCGCGTCGAAGCCGATGTCGCGGCCGGACAGGCGCGACTCCATCTCCAGCACCTCGCGCTCGGAGACGTTGAGGTCCTTGGCCACCGCACTGACTTCGGCCGCGTTGAGCCAGCCCAGCCGGGTCTTGCTCTTGCGCAGGTTGAAGAACAGCTTGCGCTGGGCCTTGGTCGTGGCGACCTTGACGATGCGCCAGTTCTTGAGGATGAACTCGTGCATCTCGGCACGGATCCAGTGCACGGCGAAACTCACCAGTCGCACGCCGATGTCGGGGTCGAACCGCTTGACCGCCTTCATCAGGCCGATATTGCCTTCCTGGATGAGGTCGGCCAGCTGCAGGCCGTAGCCGCTGTAGCCGCGGGCCACGTGCACGACGAAGCGCAGGTGCGAATGCACCAGCTCGCGCGCGGCATCGAGGTCCTCGGCATCGCGGAAGCGACGGGCCAGCGCCTGCTCGTCCTCGGCCGACAGCACCGGGATCTGGTGGACGGCGCCGATGTAGGCCTCCAGCGACCCCAGCGGGGTCAGGCCACCCAGCGGTGCGGCAACCGGAAGGTTGTTGGCAACAAGTGCTTGGGACATGGGCGTATTCATCGGGAAGGAGTCTAGCAGTCGGTACCTCTGACTGCTAAGACGCAAAAAAGTTCACTCGGCGTTCCGCTGACAGGACAACCACGGAAAAACGCCCACAGTCGTTTCATTTAACTTAACATTCCAACCTGAACGGAAGGGCCGCTGTACCAGGCCAGCGGAGCATAGGAGCGGCCCGATTAGCGCGTTGTGACGCGGGCGTGTTCAATGCCGCTCCCGGCCGGTTGGAGCGGCCCGGCGGGTCAGTCGGGCCGTCAGTCAGATGCAAGCGATGGCAGCGGGTCGCCAGCCGGCTGATGCGCGGCCGGAAGCGTCGTCGACGTCGTCCACTGCACTCGGGGGTTACGTGCGCGTCAAGCACCCGACGACGTCACGGGGCACGCCGGGCAGGCGCCTGGCGCGCGATGCCGGGCGTGTCCGCGAGGGGTGGGGCTGCGCCATGCAGGCGGTAGCGCGAGGGCGGCACGCCGAAGCGTGCGCGGAACGCCCGCGAGAAACTGCAGTTGTTCTCGAAGCCGCAGGCCGCACCGGCCTCGCTCACCGACAGGCGGGTCGCACGCAGCAGATCGGCCGCATGCGCCAGGCGCAGGCGCGTGGACGCCGCCTGCGGGCCTTCGCCGTAGATCGCATGGAAGGTCTTGGTGAAATACCAGACCGAGACACTGCCAAGCTGTGCCAGTTCGGCGACCCGCACCGGCCGGTCGAGGTTGCCGGCCAGGTACAGCCAGGCGCGCTGCATGCGCGCGAACACCTGGCGCCGACGCCGCAGCGAACGGCCGGGGCAGCGGTCGACCAGTTCGCGCAGCCCTGCCTGCTGCGCGGCCAGCAGGCGCAGCAGCGGATCGATGCGCAGCCGCTCGAGGTCCTCCCGGCGCGTGCCGTTGCGGGCGAACGGTCCACTGCGCCGCCACAGGCGCAGCGCGCCTGCGCGCGCGCCCGCCGCCATCGTGCCCAGGCCCGGGTACAGCGCACCGTCGGCTGGCGCGGCCGCGTGCATGCGCTGCGGCAGGGCCAGGCCCACGACCAGGCCATCGGGATGGGCATGCAGCAACGGGCGCGCGTCGCGGTCGAGCACGATCCACTGCCCGCGTACCAGTTCGAAACTGCCCTCGCGGCATCGCAGCCCCACACCGCCGCGCAGCACCAGCCAGGCGCTCGCGGCGGCATCCACGACGGCGGCGCCTCCGCCGCGGCTTGCGGCCACCAGCGAGGCCAGTTCGTCACCCGCGACGGCCTGCACCCCGCCGCGGTCACTCCAGATCGTCTGCATCTGCATGGGCTTTGTCCTGTACGGAATCCAGCCCCCTGTTTGATCTGTTCGGCTCCGAAACTCAGGAAACGAGTACGAATTCCTGCCGACATCGCGCGTGCCGGCATCCGAAAGTCATGCTCCGCGCCACGGCAGGCCTGACTTTCGCCATGGCCGCCGCGCGCGCACAAGACACGTGCGCGGCGGCCAAGGGCGGCGGCCGCGCCGCGCCGACGTCCATGTTCTGGCTCCTCGGCAGGCCGAAGTACATCCAGCCGCCATGCGCGTCCAGTGCCGGCGAGCCGCCGGCCACCGCGGCATCGTGGGACAGGCAGCGCGCCGCCGCATCGTCGTCCGGCGGGCGCCACGACGCCGCGCAGCCTGCGGCTGGCGCGATCAAACAGGCCTGACCGGCTTGCATGGCCCAGTGTCGGTCGTACGGCTGCGCCGGCTGGCCATCGGCGATGCGCCTGGCGCCACGCAGCATCGGGTCCGCGCGCCACAGGCCGGGCGCCGCGGGGCGGGTCCACAGCACGCTGTCGCTGGCCGCGTCGTAGCGCGCCAGGGCCACGTCGTCCCCGGCCGCGAGTTCACGCCGGCCCTGGCGGGCGTACGGCACCAGCAGCCAGCGCCCGTGGGCCGACCAGGCAGGCGGATGGCGCGGCACCGGCCGCAGGCCGGCCACCGCGCGCAGGGTGTCGGGCTGCCCGCCCTCGCCCAGCCACAGCTGGATCGACATCGAACGATGGGAGACGAAGGCCAGGGTGCGGCCGTCCGGGGAGATGGCTGGCAGCATGTCCGCGCCGCCGGAGGCGGACACCGGCTCGGCCGCCGCCCCCTCGTCGTCGGTGCGCGTGCGGAACAGCCCGCTGTGCGAATGGTCGATCTCGAACCCCATCGACCAGGCCGCGGCGGCGATGCCGGGATACACCACGTCGCCGGCCGGCGGTCGGGAAAGCGGCTGCAGGACCCCGCCGGCCAGGCGCAGCAGCCCGAGGCTGGCCGGCCCGGCGACAGGGCTCGGCACCGGGCCGCTGTCGTCGGGCAGCCATTCCCGGGCGCCGATGTCGCCGCGCGGCCGGATCAACGGCCGGGTCCCGCCGCCCTCGGCCGGCATCACCCGCAGGTCTGCCAGCGAGACGTTGCGGCGGAACAACAGCAGCCGTCCGTCGGGCGAGTTGCGCGGCAGCTGCTCCATGTCGTCCTCGCCGATGACTTGGGCCAGCGGCTGCCACTGGCCGGTCGCCAGATCGAGGCGATGCAGTGGCGCGCCGCGCATCCCCGGCCGGCGGACGCCGCCCATCACCAGGCCGCGTCCGTCCGGCGTCCAGTCGAACTTCGACCAGGCGCCATCGAGGCAGGGACCGATCGCATGCGGCTCACCGCCGGTGGCCGCCACCAGCATGAAGCGGCAGGCTCTCGGCTCGACCCGCACGAAGGCGATGCGCCGGCCATCGCGCGACCACACTGGCATCGTGTCCGAGCGACCCGCCGCCGGCGTGGTCAGCGCGCGCGTCGCGCCCCGCGCCATCGGCTGCAGCATGAGGCTGCTTCCGACCGCGCCAGCCTGGACGAAGGCGACGGTCGCGCCGTCCGGTGACAGCGCAGGCAGCCCTTCGACGCCGGGCGTGGAAGTGAGCGCACGGTAGTCCAGCTCCAATACGGGCGCGGGCGCCGGCGCCGGCGAAGCCGGAGCCTCCCCGACCCGCAGCGCCCACACCGCCACCGACGCGATGCTGCAGGCGACCAGTACCAGGGCCGCCGCAGCGATCAACCAGGCCCGCCGCGCACCGTGCCACGGACGAGGAGGTGAGGGCACGCCCGCGCCGGCCGGCGCCGCGGGATGTCCGGATGCGGCGTTCGTGTCGCGCGCGCCGCCGGGCACGGAGTCGGCGGACGGATCGGACGGCCCGTTCGGATACGCGGCATCGGCACTATCGGACGACGGCATCGCGGACGCGTGCGCAGGTGCGTCACCAGCCGACGCAGCGGCCATGCCCCCGGTCGCGGACGCGCGCCACTGCACCGGTGCCAGCATCCGGTAGCCGACCTTGGGAATCGTCTCGATGTAGCGCGGTGCGTCGCGATCGTCGCCAAAGGCCTTGCGCAACTGGGTGATCGCCTGGGTCAGCACGTCGTCGGTGGGCATTGTGTCCGGCCACACTGCGGCGAACAGCGCTTCGCGACAGACCACTTCGCCGTGGCGACCGGCCAGCACCAGCAGTACCTGCAAGGCCTTGTGCGTCAACCTGCCGCTACCGCCGTCGGCGCGCGCCACCACGCGCCGGAGCGCATCGACCTCGCAGTCGAGCACGCGCAGGTGGCTGACGGACGGAAGGATCACGCCGCCCTTCTGCTGCTCGCCGGCGATGGCATGACGGTAGGACCGGTGACGTGGGTGCTGAGCATGCATGGCGGCTTCTGCAGCAGGTGACGCAGCCTCTCACTCCGCCACCGGTGGCGCATGTGTCTTTGGTACGGCCAACCGCCGCGGACGATTGCGTCTGCAACTGCTCGCCGGCCAGGCGGCGCGATGGCCGAGCCGCCTTTTTGCAGGGTCTGGCTGCAGGCTCTGGCGGGGGTCACGGGCACTTCAGGCAGATTCGCCGCGCATCGCGGCGGCCTAGCCTCTCGCTGTGTCCACACCCTCGCAGGCAAGCATATGAAGAGCCTTTCCACCCTCCTGTTCGCCACGCTGGCCGTCGCCGGCGCCGTGTCGTCCGCGGCGGCCGCATCCGATCCGCTGTCCGATTGCGTCTCGCTCTCCGACGGTCATCGGGGCACCCGCGGCGGCCGCGGCGGCGATACGCAACTGCTGCTCAAGGACGGCGATCACCATTACAGGGTCGCCTTCAATGGCCGCTGCGACGCGATCGCGATGAGTTCCAAGGTCTATGTCCGCTCCGACGGCCAGATCAACCGGCTGTGCCCCAATGGCACGACGGTCGAATCTGGCAGGCGCCAGTGCCATGCCAAGTCGGTCGACGTGATCGATGAAGCGACCTACGAGCGTGCCCGCCGGGGCCGTCGCTGATCGCGACAGGCGGGGCCGCAGGATCGAGCCGCGGCCCCGCGGGTACCGGCGCCGTCAGCGCGGCGCGGGCACCATGCCGGCGCGATAGGGATACTCGGCGAAGATGTCGGCGATGGCGCTGTCGATGCGCTGGTCGCGCACCGCCGCGTCCTTCATCCGCCCCACGCGGCCCACGGCGATCCCCTCCCACACCAGGCGGTTGCGCGCGGCGTCGATGATGTCGACGTTGATCGTGCCTTCGGTGTAGCGGTAGACGTCCGTGCGGTCGCGCCAGTAGGGCACGACGTAATAGCCGCGGGCGCGGTAGCTGTAGTAGTAGGCGTAGTCGACCGTCGGCATCACGGTGACGTCGGTCTGGCGCTGGGTATAGGCGTTGATGTTGACCAAGAGGTCCGGACGGTCGGTGGTGTAGACGTAGCCGCGCGCCTCCATCTGCGCGCGCACGGCCGCCTTCATCCGGTCCGACGCGGCCGAGGAATAACCCTCTGGCTCGATCGCCAGCGGCGAATAGAAGGCGAAGGTGCGGTAGCGGCTGAAATCCGCCTCGGGATCGGCTTCGGTGGTGATGCGGGGGCCTGTCGCGCAGCCAGCCAGCAGGGCCAGCGCGACGAGGGTCAGGATCCAGGTTGCGACGCGCGACGTCTTCATGTGGACCTCCTGTCGGTGCGTGCCACGCTAGCACCGCCCCTGCTACCCCAGGGTGAACAACAGACGGACGCCACACGACTCCTGCACGCGGTCGTGACCGGCGCTGGCGCAGCATGGTCGCCAGCCCGACCTGACAGGCAATGAAGCCGGGCGTCTCTCTCTCCCCTTGGCGCCTTCCATGGCGCCTTCTTCTTGTCCACGGATCGCCCTCAGCCGGGCCGGTACACCCGCCCGCCCTGGGCGCGGAACTCGGCCGACTTCCCAGCCATGCCGGCCTCCCGCGCCGCGTGCTCCTCCAGCCCCTGGGCTGCGGCGTATTCGCGCACGTCCTGCGTGATCTTCATCGAGCAGAAATGCGGCCCGCACATCGAGCAGAAGTGGGCCAGCTTGTGTGCCTCCCTGGGCATCGTCTCGTCGTGCATCGACTGCGCCTTCTCCGGATCCAGGCCCAGATGGAACTGGTCCTGCCAGCGGAACTCGAACCGCGCCTTGCTCAGTGCGTTGTCGCGCACCTGCGCACCCGGGTGCCCCTTGGCCAGGTCGGCGGCGTGGGCGGCGATCCTGTAGGCCATGATGCCGTCGCGCACGTCCTGGCGGTTGGGCAGGCCCAGGTGCTCCTTCGGCGTGACGTAGCAGAGCATCGCGCAGCCGTACCAGCCGATCATCGCCGCGCCGATCGCGCTGGTGATGTGGTCATAGCCCGGCGCGATGTCGGTGGTCAACGGGCCGAGCGTGTAGAACGGTGCTTCGCCGCACTCGCGCAGCTGCTTGTCCATGTTCTCCCTGATCAGCTGCATCGGCACGTGGCCGGGGCCTTCGATCATGGTCTGCACATCATGCTGCCAGGCGATCTTCGTCAGCTCACCCAGTGTCTCGAGCTCAGCGAACTGGGCCGCATCGTTGGCATCGGCGATGCTGCCCGGGCGCAGTCCGTCGCCCAGCGAGAAGGCGACGTCGTAGGCCGTCATGATTTCGCAGATCTCGGCGAAGTGGGTGTAGAGGAAGTTCTCGCGATGATGGGCCAGGCACCACTTGGCCATGATCGAACCGCCGCGGCTGACAATGCCGGTCACGCGCTTCGCGGTCAGCGGCACATAGCGCAGCAGTACCCCGGCGTGGATGGTGAAGTAATCCACGCCCTGCTCGGCCTGTTCGATCAGCGTGTCGCGGAAGATCTCCCAGGTCAGTTCCTCGGCGCGGCCGTCGACCTTCTCCAGCGCCTGGTAGATCGGCACGGTGCCGATCGGGACCGGCGAGTTGCGCAGGATCCATTCGCGCGTTTCGTGGATGTGCTTGCCGGTGGACAGGTCCATCACCGTGTCCGCGCCCCAGCGGATCGCCCAGACCAGCTTCTCCACCTCTTCGGCGATGCCGGAGGACACCGCGGAATTGCCGATGTTGGCGTTGATCTTGGTCAGGAAATTGCGGCCGATGATCATCGGCTCGCTTTCGGGGTGGTTGATGTTGCTGGGCAGGATGGCGCGCCCGCGCGCGATCTCGTCGCGTACGAATTCCGGGGTGACCCGTTCCGGGATGCGGGCGCCCAGGCTCTGGCCGGGATGCTGGGCCCGCAGGGCCGCGTCGCGCACCGCCTCCAGCCTCTGGTTCTCGCGGATCGCCACGTACTCCATTTCCGCGGTCACGATGCCGCGGCGCGCGTAATGCATCTGGGTGACGTTGGCGCCGGGAACGGCCCTGCGAGGAAGGCCCCGGCCGGGGAAGCGCACCGCCGCGAGCGTCGGATCCTGTGCGCGGTCGCGGCCGGACTCCGAGTCCCGGACCGGCAGCGACGCGGTGTCGCCGCGTGACTCGATCCACGGCGCGCGCAGCGCCTCCAGCCCGGCGGCCAGGTCGACCCGCGCCTGCGGATCGGTGTACGGCCCGGACGTGTCGTAGACGGTGACCGGCGGGTTGTCCTCGCCGCCGAACAGCGTCGGCGTGGCGGTCTGCGCGATCTCGCGCATCGCCACGCGCAGGTCGGGCCGCGAGCCTTCGACATGGACCTTGCGCGAGCCGGAGATCGGTCGGGTGACGGAGGCGGACAGCTGGGCGGTCTGCTGGAGCAGGCTGGTTTCTGGCACGGCGGGCATCGGATCGTCCTCATGGCCGCGCGCGCGGATTCGCGCACGGGAACGAAGCGAAGACGCAGCCGCCCGCACGGGCGCCGCCGCGAAGCTCCCTACGCCGGTGTCAGCCGGATCAGGTTCGAAGGGACTGTCTCAATCCGCGCATCCGCCCGGATACCCCCGCTTCGCCGCCATTAGACCGCGCCCGTCCCGCCGTTGCCAGCGTGGCGGCAGATCGGATCAGAACGCGAAGGTCAGGCCCGCCATCGGCCCGCGGAAGCGCTGGTCGAGGCCGGCCGCGCCATCGGCGCCGGACTGGCGCAGGTCGAGCTTGAACCAGTCGTAGCCGGCATGCACGCCGAAGTGGTCGGTGAATCGGTACTCGACCAGGGCGTTGGCGCGCGTCAGGTCGCCATTGTAGTTGTCGAAGTCGCCCCAATCGGCATCCAGGTACTGGCCCTGCACGACCCAACGCCAGCGCTGGTCCTGCGTGTTCAGGCCCAGGCGCACGCCGAGGGCCGGTGCCGCGCCGCGTTCGGACTGGCGCGCGTTGTAGGTCTCGCCGCTGTCGCTGGTGGCGCGCAGCTGCGCCGTGAGTTCGGCGCGCTGGGCGCCGATCTGCAGGCCGACGCTGGTGGTCGGGGTCTCGATCACGGCGAAGTCGTAGACCAGGCCGCCCAGATCGAAGTCGGCATCCAGCGACGCGGCGCTGCCGGCCGGAGCGCCGATCCCACCCAGGTCGATGCGCTCGTCCAAGGCGTACTCGCGGTCCTCGCCGTAGCGGAAGTCGTTGAACAGCAGGCGATGGCGGTTGCCCAGGCGGAACATGCCCTCGATCCGTGGCACGGTCTTGTCGCCCGGTTCGAAACGGTCGCTCTCGTAGTCGTGGTCGTCGCCGGCGAACGTGGTGCGGGCGGAGAACCGGGTCTCGGCCTTGGCCCGCATCGCGCCCAGGCGCAGGGTGAAGCGGTCGTCGTCGGCCTGCGCGCCAAAGACCGGTGCCAGCAGCAGGGCGCCGAGTGCGCAGGTGAGCAGGGTCTTGTTCACGACGTGTGTCCCTTCCGTTGAAGCCCCCCCCTGTGGCCGCTGCATTGAGGGCGGGTCGCGGTCGGACCGATGTGAACGTTGCGCGCGTCTCCACACCGGCTCGTTCTTCAGGTCCGCCGAACAAGCTCGAGGCTTCGCCGATCCGATTGCGCCGCACGCATTCCCGGACGCCCTTGGTGGAAGCGCAAATGGTTGCTTTTGCAAGGAAAACTTCGCCTTGACGCACTGCATCAGCGTCCGGTATTCATGGCGACCATGTCGAACGTCCCCACCCTTGTCGCACCCCGCCATGCCGCGCGCCGCGCGCGGCTGGTTGCGGCTGCGACGATTACCACCACCGGCACCATTGGCGCCGGGGTGCGGACGCGCGTGCAGGCCTGATCGACCACGCGCTCCGCACCCGGCAACGGGGGGTGGAGCGCACGGCTTCCCCTCTCGACCGGACGCGGAGCCCAACCGGAGCTTCCAGAGCATGTCGTCCGAACCGCACGTCCTTGGGGATGCCATCGCGTCCGCCGCCTCTTCCGTGCTGGCCAGCCTGCAGCCTTCCGCCACGACCACCCGGGTCCACAAGTTCGGCGGCAGCAGCCTCGCCGACGCCGCCCGCATCGCCGCGCTGGCGCCACTGGTGGACGACGGGGCCGAGGTCAGCGTGGTGGTGGTGTCGGCGATGGCCGGCACCACCAACGCGCTGGTGGCGATGACCGCCCGGGCGGCGTCCGGCCAGGACTGGAGCGGCGACTGGTCGGCGCTGCGTGCGCTGCATCTGCGCACCGCCGAAGCGATCGACCCGGAGCAGCGGCATGGCCTGCGCGACGCCGTGTCCCGCGACTTCGACGGCCTGCGCGACGACCTGCTCGCGCTGGCCGCGGGCGGACCCGGCAGCGCCGCCACCATCGCGCAGGCGCAGGGCCTGGGCGAGCTGGCGTCGTCGCGGCTGGTGCAGGCGGCCCTGGGCGGCGAATCCGCCGGCTGGCAGCGCCTGGACGCGCGCGATGTGCTGGTGGTGCAGCCGGGCGAGATGGGCGTGCGCGTGGACTGGGAGGCCTCGCGCGAGCGCTTCGCCGACTGGCGCGCGCGCCGGCTGCCGCGGCGGGTGGTGGTCACCGGCTTCATCGCCCGCGACGGCCAGGGCCACAGCACCACCCTCGGGCGCAACGGCAGCGACTATTCGGCCGCGATCTTCGCCAACCTGTTCGATGCCGGCGAACTGCTGATCTGGACCGATGTCGACGGCGTGCTGTCGGCCGACCCGCGCCTGGTGCCCGACGCGATCGTGCTGCCGACGATGTCCTACGCCGAGGCTTGCGAGCTGGCCTACTTCGGCGCCAAGGTGCTGCACCCGCAGACGATGGCGCCGGTGCAGTCGCGCGGCATCCCGCTGTGCATCCGCAACACCCTCAACCCGTGTGCGCCGGGCACGTGGATCCTGCCCGAGAACCCCGCGACCGATGCCGCGCCCTCGCCGGTCAAGGGCCTGACCATCGTGCGCGAGATGGCCGTGCTGGAACTGGCCGGCAACGCCATGGTCGGCGTGCCCGGCACGGCCGAGAAGTTCTTCGCCGCCCTGCACAGGGCGGGGGTCTCGGTGGTGATGATCTCCCAGGGCTCGTCCGAACATTCGATCTGCTGCGTGGTGCGCGAGCACCAGGCCGAGCGCGCGCGGGCCGCGGTGGAGGCGGCCTTCGCCGCGCCCATCGACAGCACCCAGGTGCAGGCGGTCCGGGTGACCGGCGGCATCGCGATCCTGGCCGCGGTCGGCGACGGCATGGTCGGCATTCCCGGCGTGGCCGCGCGCCTGTTCGCCGCACTGGCGCAGGCCCGGGTCAACATCCGCGCCATCGCCCAGGGCGCCAGCGAGCGCAACATCTCGGTGGCGATCGCCGACGCCGACGCCACCCGCGCCCTGCGTGCCGCGCACTCGGCGTTCTGGCTGTCGCCGCAGACGGTGTCGGTGGGCCTGATCGGGCCCGGCCAGGTCGGACGCGCCCTGCTCTCGCAGATGGCCGCCGTGCTGCCGCGCCTGCGCGCGACCTCGCAGGTCGACCTGCGCCTGCGCGGCATCGCCAACAGCGGCTACATGGCACTGGACCATTTCGCCATCCACCCCGACGACGCGGTCTCGCGGCTGACCGGCATGGCCACCGAGGCCTTCGATCCCGGCGCCTTCGCCGCGCACATCCGCGCCGAGCACCTGCCGCACGCGCTGATCGTCGACTGCAGCGGCAGCGATGCGATCGCCAGCCACTATCCGCAATGGCTGGCCGCGGGCATCCACATCGTCACCCCGAGCAAGCACGCCGGCAGCGGCGACTGGGCGCGCCATGTCGCCATCGGCGAGGCCCGGCGCGGCGGCGCGCGCTTCATGTACGAGGCCACCGTCGGCGCCGGCCTGCCGGTGATCAGCACCCTGCGCAACCTGCTCGACACCGGCGATACGGTGCAGGCGATCGACGGGATGCTCTCGGGCACCCTGGCCTGGCTGTTCAACAGCTTCGACGGCAGCCGTCCGTTCTCGGCGCTGCTGCGCGAGGCGCGCGAACTGGGCTACACCGAGCCGGACCCGCGCGACGACCTGTCCGGCCTGGACGTGGCGCGCAAGCTGGTGATCCTGGCGCGCGAGGCCGGGCGTATCCTGTCGCTGGACGACGTCGAGATCGAGAGCCTGGTGCCCGAACAGCTGCGTGATGTGCCCCGCGAGGAATTCATGGCGCGGCTGGAGGAACTGGACGGGCCGATGCAGGCGCGGCTGGAGGCCGCCCGCAGCCAGGGCCTGGCGCTGCGCCATATCGCCCACCTCTCCGACGCCGGGGGTGCGCGTGTGGGCGTGGTGGCGCTGCCGGCCGACCACGTCTGCTGCCACACCCGGCTGACCGACAACCTGGTGCAGTTCACCACCGGCCGCTACGCCGACAATCCGCTGGTGGTACTGGGCCCGGGCGCCGGGCCGCAGGTCACCGCGGCGGGCGTGTTCGGCGATGTGCTGGCGATCGCGCACTCGCTCAGCACCGGGGTCGGCGTGCAGGCATGAGCCGGTCGGTCACTGCATTCGCGCCGGCCAGCGTCGGCAACATCGGCGTGGGCTTCGACCTGCTGGGACACGCCGTCGACGGGCCGCGCGACCTGGCCACCGTGCGCCGCATCGACGCGCCTGAAGTGCGCATCGAGGCCATCGACGGCGAGGTGGCCGGCGTCGCCCGGCTGCCGCTGGAAGCGCCCCGCAACACCGCCGGCGCGGCGCTGATCGCGCTGCGCGAACGGCTGGCGCTGCCGTTCGGCTTCGCGCTCTCGCTGCACAAGGGAATTGCGCTCGGCTCGGGCCTGGGCGGCTCGGCCGCCTCCTGCGTCGCGGCGCTGGTCGCGGCCAATGCCCTGCTCGATTCGCCGCTGCCTCGCGAGGCGCTGTACGACTTCGCCCTGACCGGCGAGGCGGTGTCCAGCGGCAGCCGCCATGGCGACAACGTCGCACCGATGCTGCTGGGCGGCGTGGCCCTGGCCACCGACCGCCGCGCGCTGCGCCTGGAGGTGCCGTCCTGGCTGCACGCGGTGGTGGTGCATCCGGACCAGGTGCTGGAGACGCGGCGTTCGCGCGAGGCGCTGGCCGCCCCCTATCCGCTGCACGACCTGGTCGCGCAGACCGCGCACCTGGCGCAGTTCCTGCTGGGCCTGGCGCGCGGCGATGCGGAGCTGATCCGCGACGGGCTGCAGGATGTGCTGGTGGAACCGCGCCGCGCGCCGCTGATCCCGGGCTTCGCCGCGGTCAAGGCCGCCGCCCTCGACCATGGCGCGCTGGGCGCCAGCATCTCCGGTGGCGGGCCCAGCGTGTTCGCCTGGTTCGCCTCGCGCGCGGAAGCCGAGCGCGTGGCGCCGGCGATGCGCCAGGGCTTCGTCGCTGCGGGTTTCGATGCCCGCGCGTACGTCACGCCGGTGGACGCAGCCCGCGCCGAGGTCCTGCCCTGATGGCCGGCGACGGGCCCGCCGACGCGGCCGCCGGAACGGAGGACGCCGTGCGATTCATCAGCACCCGCGGGCAGGTCGCGCCCACGCCGATCGACATCGCCCTGGTCGCGGGACTGGCGCCGGACGGCGGCCTGTACGTGCCCGAAGCGATCCCGGGACTGGCCTCCATCGCGCCGGCGCCAACCCTGCCCGGCACCGCCGCGCGCATCCTGGCGCCGTTCTTCGCCGGCTCGGCCCTGCGCGGACGGCTCGAGGAACTCTGCGCGGACGCGTTCTCGTTCGACGCGCCACTGCGCCCGCTGTCGGGCGCCGGCGACCACGTGCTGGAGCTTTTCCACGGACCGACCGCCGCGTTCAAGGACTATGCCGCACGCTTCCTCGCCGGCGCCCTGCAGGGCCTGCGCGACCCGGCCGCCCCGCCGACCACGATCCTCGTCGCCACCTCCGGCGATACCGGAGCGGCGGTGGCCGCGGCCTTCCATCGCCGGCCCGGCTTCCGGGTGGTGATCCTCTACCCCGATGGCAAGGTGTCGCCCCGCCAGGCGCATGGCCTGGGCTGCTGGGGCGACAACGTCGCCGCCTACCGGGTGCAGGGCAGCTTCGACGACTGCCAGCGGCTGGCCAAGCAGGCGCTGGCGGACGAGGCGCTGCGGGCCCGCGTCCCACTGGGTTCGGCCAACAGCATCAGCCTGGGGCGGTTGCTGCCGCAGGCCGCGTACTACGCGCACGCCGCCGGCCATTTCCAGGCAACCCACGGCCGCTCGCTCAACTTCATCATCCCGACCGGCAACCTCGGCAACGCCAGCGCCGCCGTCCTGGCCCGCGCGATGGGCGCGCCGGTCGGCGAGATCCGCCTGGCCTGCAATGCCAACGACACCCTGCCGCGCTACTTCGCCGGCGGCGACTACGCACCGGGCGCGACCCGCGCCACCCTGGCCAATGCCATGGACGTGGCCGCGCCCAGCAACTTCGAACGGCTGCGCCACTGGCATGCCAACGATGCCTCGCTGCGCGCCGGCTTCGACGCCCGCGCGGTGGACGATGCCACCATCCGCGAGGTGGTCCGAACCGCGTCCGCGCGCCATGGCATCGTCGCCTGTCCGCACACGGCCACCGCGCTGGAGCTGCTGCGCGAGCTGCGCGCCGACGGCGACACGCGCGACTGGGCGGTGGTGGCGACCGCGCATCCGTCCAAGTTCGAGAGCATCGTCGAGCCCCTGGTCGGGCACGCGGTGGACCCGCCGCCGGCGCTGGCCGAGGGGCTGGCCCGGCCGGCAAGGGCCGAGCCGATGGATGCAGGCTATGACGCGTTACGCAGTATTCTCGATGCGCAGGGCAGGCATCCGGGCTGGTAACGGACGCGCGCGAGTCCGCTCGGTCGGCCGGTGACCTCCGGGACAGTCTCTGCACGCTCGTGGCAGCCGGCGCCTCGCAAGATGATGGATGGGCGGCACACTCGGCATCCGTCAGCGTCTGCCAATTTGCCGGGACCGACCGGATCCAGCGTGCAAGACGGAAGGACCTGCGCATGCGGCTTGCCCTGCTCGCCTTCCTAGCCGCCTTCGCCACCGGCGGCACAGCCCTGGCGGGCGCGATCGACACCCCGGAAACTGACTACAGCCGTCTGCAGTCGCTGGACCGGGCGACCATCTCGCTGCCAGAACGGGATCGCGGGAAAGCGATATCGGATCTGTACGAGAATCTTTTCAGGCCCCGACTGGGCGACAGCGGGCTTCGCCTCGCGTCATCCGCGGATCTGGACCGGATGCTTCGGTTCGCCCATACCGTTGCCTTCTATTCGCGAGAGCCGCGGCATCTTGCCGACATGCAACAAGTACTGTCCGAGCTTGAATCGCGCGGTGCCGCGAGCGACGGGCAGCGCAAGCTCATGTACGAAGCACTGGTCGGCCACCGGAGATTCGACGAGGCCCGACTTTATCGCTCACGGCATCCCACGCTGGATGTCGAGCCGCTTCCAGACCTCGGGCGCGCCTTGCCACCCAGCGCGGACGAAGTTCTTGTGTATGACCCGGATCCTGTGGAATTCCGCCTCTCGCCGCGTCGCCTGGATATCGCCCGCGGAGTTCGCATCGTCATCGTCGGCCATCCGGCCTGCGGCTTTTCCAGAGCCGCCGCCCGCTTCGCCAGCACGAGACCCGACGTGGCTCGATCCTTGCACAAGCACGCCGTCTGGATCACCCCTGTGGGCATGCGTTTGTACTTCGAGGAGATCCAGGTCTGGAACCGGGAGTGCCCGCAGTTCCGTACTTTCATCACCAGGCATCGCGATGACTGGCCGATGATCGCAGAGTGGGCAACGCCCCAGTTCTACCTGCTGCGCGACGGAAAGGTGGTCGACCATCTCGCCGGCTGGCCAAAGGACGACAGCAACCAGGAACGTCTTCTCCGGATGCTGACCGCGATCGATGACCAACCTTCGCGGGATTCTGCGCCAATCCAGTAGCCGGCACAGTCGGCATCCGCCTTCAGCGCGCGGCCATGAACGCCTCGATCTCCTCGGCACTGCGCGCCAGCGCGCCGGTCAGCACCTCGTGGCCGTCGGCGGTGATCGCCACGTCGTCCTCGGTGCGGATGCCGATGCCGCGCCACTTCGCAGGCACGCTGGTGTCATCGACCGGGATGTACAGCCCCGGCTCGATGGTGAACACCATGCCCGGCTCGAGCAGGCGCGACTCGCCGTCGATCCGGTACTCGCCCACGTCGTGCACGTCCAGCCCCAGCCAGTGCCCGGTCTTGTGCCGGTAGTAGCGCTTGTAGCTGCCGTCGGCGATGTTCTTCTCGAGCTTGCCCTTGAGCAGGCCCAGCCGCAGCAGTCCCTCGGTGAGCGTCTCCACCGCGGCCAGGTGGCCGGCCTCGTAGGCCTGGCCGGGGCGGGCTTGGGCCAGGGCGGCGGCATGGGCGGCGCCGACCAGGTCATGCAGCGCGCGCTGGGCGGGGCTGAAGCGGCCGCTGGCCGGGAAGGTGCGGGTGATGTCGGCGGCGTAGCCGCGGTACTCGGCGCCGGCATCGACCAGGACCAGGTCGCCATCGCGCACCGGCGAGCGGTTGGCGCGGTAGTGCAGCACGCAGGCGTTGGCGCCGGCGCCGACGATGCTGGCATAGGCCGGCTCGGCGTCGGCGGCGCGGAACACGCGCTCGATCTCGGCCTGCAGGCCGTACTCGTGGATCCCGGGGCGGACCGCGCGCATCGCGGCCTCGTGCGCCTGCACGGTGATCTTCGCCGCGTGGCGCATCAGCCGCAGTTCGTCGCGCGACTTGAACAGCCGCATCTCGTCCAGCAGGTGGCCGAGCTCGAGGAACTCGTGCGGCGGCTGCGCGCCCAGGCGCACCTGCGCGCGCACCCGGTTGAGCCAGCCGATCAGCTTGAGGTCGAACTCGGTATCGCGGCCGAAGTGGTAGTAGACGCGGGTGCGCCCTTCCAGCAGCCCGGGCAGGATCTCGTCGAGGTCGTCGATCGGGTAGGCATCGTCCATGCCGAAGGCCTCGACCGCGCCCTCCGGTCCGGCGCGCGGCCCGTCCCAGCCTTCGCGTTCGGGATCGCGCTCGCGGCAGAACAGCAGCGCCTCGCCGTGGCGGCGACCGGGCACCAGCACCAGCACCGCCTCGGGCTCTGGAAACCCGGTCAGGTACCACAGGTCCGAATCCTGGCGGTACGGGTAGTGGGTGTCGCGGCTGCGGATGCGCTCGGGCGCGGCCGGCAGCACCAGGATCGCGTCCTCGCCGGCCATGCGCATCAGCTGGCGCCGGCGCCGGGCGTAGGCCTGCGCGGGCATCGGACCGACCGGACGCATCAGCGCGGGCGCCCCGGCCGCCGGGCGGCCGCGGACCGGTGCCCCGTCACGCGGAAGCGGAAGCTGGCCATGCCCCTAGTTCAGGCGGCCGCGATGGCGCGGGCCCAGCGCGCAGTCGCCGTGCAGCAGCAGCACGGCCACGCGCACGTATTCCTCGATCTCGGCCAGGGCGTCCTCTTCTTCCTCGTCGCCGCCCTCTTCCGGCGCGGCCGCGGACAGCCGCACCAGGTCGGCCAGCGCCTCCTCGCCCTCGGCCGACAGCGGCGGCTTGGCGCCAGCCGCGAGGCCGAACGCGCCGACGAAGCCACGGCACCATGCGAACAGCGCGCCGCTGCGCTCGTACAGCGAGGCCTCGGCCGGAGGCAGCAGCAGCTCGAAGCCGAACTCGCGGTCCTCCAGCTGCGCGGCGCTGGCCTGGCGCAGCAGGTCCAGAGGCTCGCCAGGCGCCACCGGCGCGGCGTCGGCATCGGCCAGCACGCGTGCCAGCCAGTCCGGCCCGTCGCCGCCGCCACCGGCCAGCCAACCGCACAGGCTGCCATGCAGCTCGCTCGCACCCATGCCGGTCTGGCGCTCGCGGCTGGCCGATTCGATGTCCTGCAGGGGTGGCAATGCTGGAGGCACGGCGGGTTTCCGTCGGGGGGACGTGCAGTCTAGAGCGTCGACCGCGCCGCTGCATGTCCCATGCGTTGGCCAGGGACATTCCTCAACGCGCTTGTTGCCGGGTCGGGCCGGCGCCTACACTCGAAGTCCATCCACGAACGCAAGGCGCAGGGACTCGCGTCGTGTCGAGCAATCCCGGGGAGTTGCAGCTCATCATCATCGCGGCCGCCGGGTCGCTGGTGCTGGCTGCCCTGCTTGCGGTCCTGTTGCGCCGCCGCCAGAGCGAGCGCCTGCAGCAGGCGCGCCTGCGCGACCGCGAGGAGCGCCTGAAGCTGGCGCTGTGGGCCACGGGCGAACGCTACTGGGACTACGACGTGGGCAGCGGCCGGGTCAGCCGCCTGGCCCTGGACGGGCTGGAAGCGGATGGGCGCCTGGAAGAAGACCAGTTCGACCTGTCCCAGCTGCTGCACCCGGACGACCTGCCGATGATCCGGCAGCGCATCGGCGCCTATCTGGCCGGCGAGACGGAACTGCTGCTGGCCGAACTCCGGGTCAGGCGCGACGGCGAGTGGGTCTGGATGCGGGCACGGGGCCGGGCAGTGGCGCGCGACGCCCGGGGCGGCATCCTGCGCATCGCCGGCACCGCCCTCAACATCACCAGCACGCGCGCGGCCGAGCGCGAGCTGCGCATTTCCAGCGAGGTGCTGCGCAGCATGAACGAGGCGGTGGTGGTGGTCGACCGCCACTTCAACTTCGTGTCGGTCAATCCGGCGTTCCTGCGCATGACCGGCTACGACGAGGAGGACCTGGTCGGGCGCGACTCCAGCATCCTCGACAGCATCCAGCACGACGTCAGCTTCTACCAGCACGTCCGCGAGCAGATCCGGCGCAAGGGGCGCTGGCACGGCGAGGTGTGGCAGCGGCGCAAGGACGGCGAGGAATTCCTGTGCCAGATCGAGTCGAGCACGGTGTTCGACAAGAACGGCCAGCTGATCCTGTACGTGATCGTGCTCAACGACATCACCCAGCAGAAGCGGGCCGAGCAGGAGTTGCGCTACCTGGCCAACTTCGACACGCTCACCAACCTGCCCAACCGCTCGCTGCTGTCGGAGCGGCTGTCGCGCGCGATCGTGCGCGCGCACCGCGAGGACAACCGCCTGGCGGTGCTGTTCCTCGACCTGGACCGGTTCAAGGACATCAACGACTCGCTCGGCCACGCCGCCGGCGACCGGATCCTGCGCGCGGCCGCCGCGCGCCTGCAGCAGACCGTGGGCATGCACCACACGGTGGCGCGCCTGGGCGGCGACGAGTTCACCGTGGTGCTGGAGAACCTGGAGGCGGCCGAGGACGCCGACCACGTGGCGCGCGAGATCATCACGGCCTTCGAGGCGCCGCTGATGCTCGACGACCGCCGCGAGATCGCGATATCGCCGTCGATCGGCATCAGCCTCTACCCCGACCACGCGCAGGTGCCGACCGAGCTGCTCAAACAGGCCGACACCGCGATGTACCAGGCCAAGGCCGCCGGCCGGCGCACTTTCATGCGCTACGACGACGCGATGGACGTGGCGGTGCGCCAGCGCGCGACCATCTCCAGCGCGCTGCGCAAGGTGCTCGACCGCGACGAACTGCGGCTGGTGTTCCAGCCGCGCATGGCGCTGGCCGAGGGCCGGATCACCGGCATGGAGGCCCTGCTGCGCTGGCACAGCGCCGAGCATGGCGAGATCCCGCCGTCGGACTTCATCCCGATGGCCGAGGAAAGCGGACTGATCCTGGAGATCGGCGAGTGGGTGTTGCGCGAGGCCTGCCTGACCCTGCAGCGCTGGCGGCAGCACGGGCTGACCGAACTCACCGTCTCGGTCAACGTCTCGGTGCTGCAGTTGCTGCGCGGCGATTTCCCGGAAGTGGTTCGGCGGGTACTGGCCGACACCCGGCTGCCGCCCAGCGCGCTGGAGCTGGAGCTGACCGAAAGCGTGCTGATGGCCAACGCCGAGCACGCCGCGGCCAAGCTGCAGTCGTTCCGCGAACTGGGCGTCTCGCTGGCGATCGACGATTTCGGGACGGGCTATTCCTCGCTGGCCTACCTCAAGCGCCTGCCGATCACCACGATCAAGATCGACAAGGCCTTCATCGGCGACCTCACCCACGATCCCGAGGACGCGGCGATCACCACCACGGTCATCGCCATGGCCCACTCGCTGGGCCTGGACGTGGTCGCCGAGGGCGTGGAGACCGATGCCCAGGCGCGCTTCCTGCGCGAGCACCGCTGCGACGAGATCCAGGGCTTCTGGCTGTCGCCGCCGCTGGAGGCCCACGCCTGCCTGGCCTTCATCCGCAACTGGCGACCGGCCGGCGGCTATGCGGCGGCGGCCCCCTTGACGACGCCTTGACCGCCCCGCGCCGCCTGCTATCGTGCCGCCATGGACCGCCCCGACGTGATCGCCCAGCTCCGCGCACTGGCCGCGCGCATCGACGCGCTGGTCGATCGCGCGCAGAAGCTGTCGGAGGAGAACCGTTCGCTGCGCCACCAGCACGAGCAGATCTCCGGCGAACGCTCGCAGTTGCTGGCCAAGAACGAGCAGGCCCGCTCGCGCGTGGAGGCGATGATCGCGCGGCTCAAGTCGCTGGAGCAGCACACGTGAGGGGCGGCGCATGAGCGGCAGCGAGGCGGTCAATGTGCGCCTGCTCGACCGCGAATACACCGTGGGCGTGGCCCCGGACGGCCGCGACAACCTGGTCGCGGCGGCGAAGCTGCTGGACGAGCGCATGCGCGAAGTGCGCGGCAGCAACCGCATGGCGGCGGTGGACCGGGTGGCGGTGCTGGCCGCGCTCAACCTCGCCCACGAACTGCAGCAGGTGCGGCAGGAGAACGCGCAGCGCGACCGCGAGATCGCCGAACTGCTCGAAGGCCTGCAACGCAAGCTCGACGGCCTGATCGACACGCGCTGACGCGCCGCGCCTGCCTGCGCCGGTGCGCGTGCAGGCCGCGCGCACGATGCATGAATCCCCGCCTGCCGGCACGACGAACGGACTTGGGCGCTCTTGGCGCGCGGGCTATACTTCGTCCGCGTCCTCTGCCGTGATCGACGGCATGCGCAACATTCGCCTTGTCCCTTAATGACGACCATGGGGGCGTCGCGGAATCCGGGAGTGCAGGTTCGCCTCGCAGCGGAAAGCCCGATGGATTCCAACCGTCCCCACTTGAACCCCGGGTTCAAGGTCGTTTCGCAGGCATCGGCATGGCGGAGGACGTATTCATTCCCGGCGCGGCGCACGGTCCTGTTGGCGGCGCGCTTCCAGTGACCCCGCCGGCGCGGTCACAATGTCGCGCATGTTCCAGCGCGGATTCCCCCATGAACGATGACCGCGGCGCGCTGCGCCGCGAGATGCGCGAGCGTCGCCGCGCCCTGCCGGCGCCGGCGCGCATCGCCGCCGCCGACGCCCTGGCCACGCAGCTGCTCGCCCTGCCCTTCGCCGCGTCCGCGCGCACCGTGGCCGGCTACTGGGCCATGGACGGCGAGATCGCCCTGCATGCCTGGCAGCTGCGCCTGCCGCGCGAGGTGCGCTACTGCCTGCCGGTGCTGCACGCCGACGACACCCTGCGCTTCGCGCCCTGGAAGCCGGGCGCGCCACTGACCACCAACCGCTACGGCATTCCCGAACCCGATGTGCCGCCCGCGCAGCTGCTGCGCCCCGAGCAGCTCGACCTCGTGGTCGCGCCCCTGGTCGCCTTCGACCGCGCGGGCCACCGGCTGGGCATGGGGGGCGGCTGGTACGATCGCAGTTTCGCCGCGCGCCTGGACGCACCTGCCCCGCCCCACCTGGTGGGCGCCGGCTTTTCCGCGCAGCGGGTCGATGCGATCGTCCCCGCGCGCTGGGACGTGCGCCTGGATGCGGTGTGCACCGAATCCGAAACCCTGCTGGTGACTCCATGACTCCGCGCAAGCGTTACTGGCTGATGAAGTCGGAGCCCGACGACTTCTCGATCGACGACCTCGCGCGCTGCCGCACCGAGCCCTGGACCGGCGTGCGCAACTACCAGGCGCGCAACTTCATGCGCCAGATGCAGGTCGGCGACGGCGTGCTGTTCTACCACTCCAACGCCAAGGTGCCGGGCATCTACGGCATCGCCGAGGTGGCCAGTCCGGCGTACCCGGACCCGACCCAGTTCGAGAAGAAGTCCAAGTACTTCGATCCCAAGGCCACGCGCGAGCAGCCGCGCTGGGACCTGGTGGACGTGGGCTTCGTGCGCAAGCTGGCCCGGCCGATCCCGCTCGAGGAGATCCGTGGCCACGCCGCGGCCCTGGGCGAGGACTTCGCGCTGATCCGCAAGGGCACGCGCCTGTCGGTGCTGCCGGTCACCGCCGCGCAGTGGAAGCTGCTGCTGTCGCTGGAATAGCCCGCCGCCATCCTTTCCCCACCCGAGCAGATCCCGTGTCCGAATCCAAGCGCCTGGCCGGCGAGAAGGCCATCGAATTCGTCGAGGACGGCATGGTCGTCGGCGTCGGCACCGGCTCGACCGTCGCCTACTTCATCGAGGCCCTGGGCCGCATGCGCCACCGCATCGCCGGGGCGGTGTCCAGTTCGGAGCAGAGCACGCGCCAGTTGCAGGGCCTGGGCATCGAGGTACTCGACCTCAACGCCGCCGGACCGCTGCCCCTGTACGTGGACGGCGCCGACGAGTGCGACCCGCAGGGGCACCTGATCAAGGGCGGCGGCGCGGCCCTGACCCGGGAGAAGATCATCGCCGAGGCCAGCGAGCGCTTCGTGTGCATCATCGACCCGGCCAAGCAGGTCGACGTCCTGGGCCGCTTCCCGCTGCCGGTCGAGGTGATCCCGATGGCGCGCAGCCTGGTCGCCCGCGAGATCCTGGCGCGCAGCGGCGGCCAGCCGGTGTGGCGCGAGGGCGTGGTCACCGACAACGGCAACTGGGTGCTGGACGTGCACAACCTGCGCATCGCCGACCCGGTGGCGCTGGAGCGCGAACTCAACCAGATCCCCGGCGTGGTCAGCGTGGGCCTGTTCGCCCGGCGCGGCGCCGACGTGGTGATCGTCGGTGGCGAGGCGCCGCGCGTCCTGCGCTGACCGGGGCGGTGGCTTCCGGACAGGTCCGTCCCTGGACCTGCGCGGAAGAGGGTGCCCCGCCGTCAGGTCAGGGACAGCGCCGCCAGCAGG